>ENA-OZWZ01000067-OZWZ01000067.1-human-gut-metagenome-genome-assembly--contig:-NODE-67-length-21733-cov-5.094935_pt1 | contig 21733 bp, 16 predicted proteins | sample MGYA00244852_ERZ654088 | MGnify/ENA primary metagenome ERZ654088 (study PRJEB26926, sample SAMN06164960) | human gut metagenome | biome: ENVO:00009003; feature: ENVO:2100002; material: ENVO:00002003... | reverse complement strand
CATATAAAGCCTTAAAATCGGCCGCTTTGGGTCCCACCGCGATATAGCCGATTCTCTCGCCCGGCAGGGAAAGGGATTTGGAGTAGGAATAGCAGACGATCGTATCGTCGTAATAATTGAAGATACAGGGAACTTTCGTCGCTTTATCGTAAACGAGTTCGCGGTACGGTTCATCGGACAGAATATAAATCGGGTGACCGTACTCCTTTGACTTCCTTTTCAGAAGTTCGGCGAGGCGCTCAATCGTTTCTTCTCCATATACTACGCCCGAAGGGTTATTGGGCGAATTGACGATAACTCCCTTTACATGCGGGTTCAAAGCCCTCTCCAACGCCTCAAAATCGGGCTGAAAGGTCTTATCTTCCGCGGGAACGGGCGTAAATTTACAACCGGCTCCCTCCACGAATATCCGATATTCGGCGAAATAGGGCGCGAACGCGAGAAATTCGTCTCCCGCGCACGCCAGCGCGTGAACGGAAATCGTAAGACAGGCCGCCGCTCCGCAGGTCAGATAGAGGTCGTCGCCCGAAAGCGACGCCCCGAAACGGGCGTTATAATTCTCGGCGATTTTATCGCGGCATGCCTTATCTCCCTGCGCCGACGTATAGCCGTGCAGCTGCACGGACGGCGTCTCCTTTACGATGCGGCAAATCGATTCGTTCACGCAGTCGGGCGCGGGAACCGACGGGTTTCCGATAGAAAAATCGAACACGTTCTCCCCGCCGATTTCCGCCGAACGGGCTTTCGCATATTCAAAAATTTCCCTGATAACCGAACGCTTGCTGCCGAGTTTATACATATCCTGATTGAACATTCCTATCCCTCCCGAATGATTATCTCAAAACCTCGCCGTTTTCCCCGCTTTCCGCATTTTTCGTTTCTTCCGGATACTCTCCGCCGTCACGGAGCGCCTCAATCTCGTCGTCCTGTTCCGCTTGAAGCGCCATGAAAAAATTCGTCCGTGCCATGTCGTGATACGGAACGACGAACAGCGTCCCCACGCCCAAGCATAACAATCCGACGATATACCAGCCGATAAAGCTCAGATCGAGCAGAAACAACTGCCCTTTATGCCCGTCCATTCGGCTTCTGCTCTCGTCGAGGCACGCCTTCCAATCCTTCGACTTATCCTCTTGTTGGAGATAATAGCTCATCGAATAGGAATAGCTCTTGACAATACCCGGAATGATGAACAGCAACGACCAGAGAAAGATAAAAATGCTTTGCAAAAGCCCCAGCACGAGCGCACCCGAAAAGTTCTCCTCAAAGCCCTTGAACAAATCTCCGAATTCGACCTTTTCCCTTCCGCGGACGCGGTCGGTAAGCACCCGAAAAAGCCCGTATTGCAACGGACCCGTAAGAACGAACACTCCGACAAACGTAAATGCGGACGCGCCCAAAAGCGCGCTCACGATAAGGCAGGCGAGCAAAATCGTCAGCCAATAATTCTCGAAAATTCCGCCCCCGAGCTGGCTACGGGCATTTTGTTTGAGCTCGCGATTGGATATCATAAAATTCCCCTCCATCAATTAAGATTTTTTCTTTTCCGAAACCCGTAGGGTTCGGATGTATTTTTCCGTAAGGGAAAAACGACATAGGCGAACCCTATGCCGTTTCTCTTCCTTAAGGATTTATCCGATTATTTTCTGGGATTTTTAATATTTGCCTGCGCGGCCGCGAGCCTTGCGATGGGCACGCGGTAAGGCGAGCAGGAAACATAGGTGAGGCCTATCTTATGGCAGAATTCCACGGAAGAAGGATCGCCGCCGTGTTCGCCACAGATGCCGCAGGACATGCCGGGACGGGTCTTGCGACCGAGCTCTACCGCCATTTCCATGAGCTTGCCTACGCCGACCGTGTCGAGACGCGCGAACGGATCGGATTCGTAAATCTTATTCGCATAGTATGCGGGAAGGAACTTGCCGGCGTCGTCGCGGGAGAACCCGAACGTCATCTGCGTCAAATCGTTCGTTCCGAAGCAGAAGAATTCCGCTTCCTTCGCGATCTCGTCCGCCGTGAGCGCCGCTCTCGGAATTTCGATCATGGTGCCGACCTCGTATTTGAGCTCCGCTTTCGCCGCGGCAATGACTTCGTCCGCCGTCTTGACGACGATATCTTTCACGAACTTCATTTCCTTCGCTTCGCCCGTCAGGGGAATCATGATTTCGGGAACGATGTTCCAATCCTTATGCTTTTTCTTGACGTTGATTGCCGCCTTGATGACCGCTTTCGTCTGCATCACCGCGATTTCGGGATAGGTGACCGTAAGACGGCAGCCTCTGTGCCCCATCATCGGGTTGAATTCGTGTAAATCGGAAATAATCTGCTTGATCTGCGCGACCGTCTTGCCCTGCGTCTTTGCGAGCGCTTCGATGTCCGCTTCCTCGGTGGGAACGAACTCGTGAAGGGGCGGATCGAGGAAACGAATAGTCACGGGATACCCGCCGAGCGCCTCGAACAAGCCTTCAAAGTCCGCCTGCTGCATGGGCTCGATTTTCGCGAGCGCCGCTTCTCTTTCTTCTACCGTATCCGAACAGATCATCTCGCGGAACGCGCCGATTCTGTCAGGGTCGAAGAACATGTGCTCGGTACGGCAAAGACCGATGCCTTGCGCGCCGAACGCCGCAGCCTGCTTTGCGTCCTTGGGAGTATCCGCGTTCGTCCTTACGCCGAGCGCCTTATATTTATCCGCGAGCTGCATGATTCTTCCGAAATAGCCGCTGGAAGTGTCCGCCGCGACCGTGGGAATCGCTTCGCCGTAAATGTTTCCCGTGGAACCGTCGAGGGAGATGACGTCTCCTTCCTTATAAACTTTTCCGTGGAGAGTAAATTTCTTGTTTTCCTCGTCCATCTTGATGTCGCCGCAGCCGGAGACACAGCAGGTGCCCATGCCGCGCGCGACGACTGCCGCGTGGGAGGTCATGCCGCCGCGGACGGTCAAAATACCCTGCGCGTAGTGCATGCCTTCGATATCCTCGGGGGAGGTCTCCAATCTCACGAGCACGACCTTCTTGCCCTTCTTGCCTTCTTCGACGGCGTCCTCGGCCGTGAACACGATGCTACCGCAGGCGGCGCCGGGAGATGCGGGAAGCGCGGAAGCGACGGGTTTCGCCGCTTTCAGAGCCTTCGCGTCGAACTGAGGGTGAAGGAGCGCGTCGAGCGTCTTGGGATCGATCTGCATGAGCGCTTCCTGTTCGGTAATCATGCCCTCGTCGATGAGGTCGCAGGCGATTTTGATAGCGGCCTGCGCCGTGCGCTTGCCGTTACGGGTTTGGAGCATGTAGAGTTTTCTGTCCTCGATGGTGAACTCCATATCCTGCATATCGCGGTAATGGTTTTCGAGGGTCTTGCAGATTTCCTGGAACTGCGCGTAGCATTCGGGCATGACCTCCGCCATCTTGGCGATGGGCATGGGGGTACGGACGCCCGCGACGACGTCTTCGCCCTGCGCGTTCATCAAAAATTCGCCCATGAGCTTCTTTTCGCCCGTGGCGGGGTCGCGCGTGAACGCCACGCCCGTTCCCGACGTATCGCCCATGTTGCCGAACGCCATCATCTGTACGTTTACCGCCGTGCCCCAGCTGTACGGAATGTCGTTCTGCATTCTGTAATAGTTCGCGCGGGGGTTGTCCCACGAACGGAACACCGCTTTGATCGCGCCGAAGAGCTGTTCTTTCGGATCGTCGGGGAAGTCTACGCCGATTTTCGCCTTATATTCCGCTTTGAACTCGGAGGCGAGCTTTTTGAGGTCGTCCGCGGTGAGCTCGATGTCCTGCGTGACGCCCTTTTCTTCCTTCATCTTGTCGATGAGCTGTTCGAAATATTTCTTGCCGACCTCCATGACGACGTCGGAATACATCTGGATAAATCTTCTGTAGCAGTCCCACGCCCAACGGGGATTGCCCGATTTCTTGGCGATGACTTCGACGACCGTCTCGTTAAGACCGAGGTTCAAAATGGTGTCCATCATGCCGGGCATGGAAGCTCTCGCGCCGGAGCGGACGGAAACGAGAAGCGGGTTTTCGAGATCGCCGAATTTCTTGCCCGTAATCTTTTCCATCTTCTCGATGTAGGTGAGGATTTCCGCCTGAATGTCGGGATTGATCTGTCTACCGTCCTCGTAATACTGCGTGCAGGCCTCCGTGGAAATGGTGAAGCCCTGAGGAACCGGAAGGCCGAGACCGGTCATTTCCGCAAGATTGGCGCCCTTACCGCCGAGAAGCTCGCGCATTTTCGCATTACCCTCTGTAAAGAGGTAGCAATACTTTTTTGCCATAGTTGATTATTTCCTCCATCTGATTATTTACTTTATCGTTTTAATGGTTATCGGCCCGTTTGAGCCTTGTATTTTTTACCATAATTCATTCTAATACAAAACGCGAGAAATATCAAGTCTTTCGCGGGAGCTTTTTCGGATTTTTTCGCATTTTTATCAAAATTTTTTGCGCTTCGAGGCGTTTTTGCCCGAAAAAGCGAAACGGGCGAGGCCTTTCGACCCGCCGTCCCGTCTTTTTTAATCGTTACAAATTTACCGTTTGAAAAGCGACCTGCTTTCCGCCGCGCCGTTTGCCGCCGAGTCTTTTTTCAAGTCCTCTGTCCGAGCAATCCCGCGTTTCCGCGGCGGAAATGCGCTCACAACAGATTGAAAAAGGCCTTTCCGCCCGAAAGGAGCTCCTCGTCCAGCGTCCAGACGCCGTCCTTTTGCCTGAGTCCGAAAGAACATTCCTTCGCCGCCTCGAACACGTCGTCTTCGTCATAGCCGACGAATTTATCCGACATGCGTTCGAGAATCTCTTTCGCCTCGGGCGTAAAGTGCGACGTCGTCACGAAAATCCCGCGGCTGTGCTGGACGCCCTCTTTCGCCTGACGACACGCAACCGCGCCGATAAATTGCTGCAACAATGTCTCTCCGACCACCCACAATTCCACCTTCCCCTTGGAAGGATCCCAGTTCTTCGCCTGTATGTAGATGGTCTCGCGGAATCCGAATTTGTCGGTGAGCGTAATCTCCCCGTCGATACCGCCGTCGCGCTCGCCGCCCGACACTTTCATCCCTTCCAGACGCCTGCCGTTTTTCATCGAATATCTTTCCAGCAGGTATACGGAATAATACTCAAAATAATCTCCGCCCAAGCTCCTGAGCCGTTTGAGAAATTCCGATTTTAAGGTCTCTTCTTCCGTCGCGGGCGCCGCGGGCGCGGCCGTTCCCCTGCCGCGGCGGTTCTGTCTGCCGTCGCGCGCCGCATTCGCCTTGGATTGAACGGGCGCCGTCTGTCCCGAAGCTGTTCCCGGATTTGTCTGCGACGAGGTCGCCAACGCGGATATTGACGCAGAAACAGGCCGAATTTGACTAGTCTGTGCGGAAGCCGTCTGCCGTGCGGACGTTTCGACGCGGGGGCTCGCACTCCGATTGTTTTCCGACGGAGCATTCCCCGAACGCGGGCCTTTCTGTTCCGCACGCTCTCTCCGCTCGGCGGGAGAACGGCGCTCGGCAGATTTTTCGGAGGCGGAAGAAACCGAAGACTCCGCGCGCGTATCCTTGGCATAAGAAACTTTTTCCGCAGAGTTTTTCAGTCCCGCGTTGCCCAAAAAGGCAAACTCGGGCAAAACGGGTTTTCTCGAAAGGGACGGAATCGGTGAACCCGCCGTCGAATCCGAAGGCGTCGCCTCAAACGAACGCACAGCCGATTGAGCCGAATCGGATACGCCGGAAGCCTTTTCGGAAGAAGTTTTCGCGGGGGAAGGCGCAGACGTTTCCGCCGAAACGGTCTCCGCGGAAAAAACGGGCGCTGTCGCCGACGGTTTCACATTCGCGTTTCCGCTCTTATTTACGGAATTTTTATCGGACATTTTTTTGCCGAAAAGCAGCGTCATATCGAAAACCGGAGCTACTTTCGCTTCCGGTTTTACCGTCAAGGCCTTTTCGGAACGCTTTTCTCCAAGCTCTTTTTCCGGAACGGCATTTTTTGCGGCAAGCTCTTTTTCCGCAGGTGTTTTTTCCGATTCCTTCTCTAAAATTGGAGCGTTCGGAGAAACTTCTTTCAGCGTTTTCCCCGCTTCGGGAAGCTCGGGCGCGGAGACTTCTGACGTCTGCGACGCCGCCGGCGTTTCGGACGAGGAAACTTCCCGTTCGATTTCCTTCGTCTCTACCGTGGTATTCCCCTTTTCTTCGGTTTTTTCCTTTTCCTCCGAAACGGGAATCTGTTCCGCCTTTATTTTGGGTTTTCTGCCACGCTTCTTCGGCGCGGGTTTCTCCGCCGCCATATCGGACTGTCCCGATGCCGCGGACGCAACGGGTGCGGAAAGGGCAGGCGAATTTGCCTTAGGTTTTCTGCCGCGCTTTTTGGGCGCGGGCTTTTCTGACGTCGCCGTATCGGACTCTTCGGAATCCGCGGCAGAAGCGGCGGGAGTTACGGCCGAAACGGGCGCGGTGTCGATTTTTTCCGTAAAATTCCCCTTCGTCGCGGATTTCTCCACAGATTTTCCCGAATTTTCCTTTACGGGTACCGTCTGCGCGGGCAATACCTCGACCGCTTCGGGAGCCGAAGAGGTTTCGGACTGCAAAGCGGGCAGCGCCTTTGCCTTGGGCTTTCTGCCGCGCTTTCTGGGCGCGGGCTTTTCCGCCGCCGCGGCAGACTGTTCGGAGACCTCGTCAGAAGCGGCGGGAGTTACGGCCGAAACGGGCGCAGAAATAATTTCTGAAACGGGAACAGAAGCAGTCTCTGAGACAGGCTCGGCCGTTCTGAGAGCCGCAGAAACGTTTTCGTTCCCGGATTTAACTTTTTCCGCAGATTTTCTTCCTCTCGTTTTCTTTTCCTTCGTCTGTTTCTCCTCCGCTCTGTCAGAGATTTTTTTAGCTTTCATCGGCAAAGAATATACGTTGTCTTTAACCGATATTTCCTTATTGTCCTCCATAAGACTGAGCACGGAACCGATACGGCCTTTCAGATCGTTGACGTCGCCCGATTCTTCGGGATAACGTTCGGTATGAGCCTTTACCGCCGCGTCGAGAAGCTCATTCCATTTATATGACCGCTTTTCGAGCAGCTCTTTGAGAATTACCTTCATGCGAAGCGCCTTTTCCTTTTTGGTCACGGGCGCTTTCTCCGTTTGTTTTTGTGTCTTGTCCATTACTTTTTCCATAAAAATCGCTTGCGGCGGGGGTCCGCGTATGTTTTTCCCTGATCCTTCCCCGTCCGTCCGCTCTCTGAAATTCTGAAAAAGCGCCCTGCCGAAAAGGCGCCTCTTTTCATTCGCAGAGACGGATAAATTCGCCGAAACACGGATATTCTTCCTCCGTCTTTTCGGCGAGGTATGTTTTTATCAGTCTGAGGGCGCGCTTTCCGCCCCCCGACGTCTTTTCTTCGTCATAGGACAGCCCCGCACATTTGCGCAGGGTCTGATAAGTAGATTCGCTGGCGCGAACGCCAGACGCGCAGTCCGAACATGTAAAATAACCGGCTTCGAAGTCGAAGTATGCGTTTCCCTTCACTTCGCCGCCGCAGATCCCGCACCCGTCCAGATCGATCATGTATCCCGATTGATGCAGCGCGGTCAAAGAAAACGAAAGCAACAGCTCCGCCGCGTCCCCTTCCGTAAGGGCCAGACCTTTGAGGGCTTCGACCGCGGCGATGAACACCGCTTCGCTCTCCCCCTCCTCGACGAGAAGAGCGTTACAGATTTCCAAAACCGAACATGCGGCATAATAGCGCGCGATGTCCGTGCGCAGAGAATAGAACCCGTCGTACAGATAGGCGGCGGTCACCGTATACCTGCCCCCCTTCTCCGCTAAAACGTATTCCGCAAAACAGAACGGCTGCGCCGCGAAAGAAAGTTTTGCTCCCCGCTTTCTGACGCCGCGGATTCCCGCCGTCACTTTTCCCTTGGAGGGAGTAAACAGAGTGAGCAGTTTATCGTTTTCTTTATAGTCCGTCGCCTTTAATACCAGCGCGTCCGTCTTGAATTCCATATCCTGCCTTCTCCCTACATTCGGTCAGTGTTTTTTTCGGGACTTATATTCCGATTTCAGTTCCTGATACAGCATGTAATAGCTGATATTTCCCGTCTTTGTGAACATCTCCCACGCGAGGCGCGCCGCACCGAAATCCCCGTTTTTATCGTGCATTTTTCTTTTTCCCCCTTTACCGTTAGGGTGGGGAATAATGCCGAATTTTATACGGAAAAAACGCCGTGCGGAAAAACGGAAAATTTTTCCGAAAATACCCGCAAAGGATTTTTAAGAGAACAACCGACAGGCCGTTCCGAAACGAATCGACACACCCTGAAAGACTTTTGAAGAACAACGCCTCTTTTCCCGACGAACCCAAAAGACTTTTCAGAAACAACCGACAAGCCTTTCCCAAACGAACCCCAAAGGAATTTCGAAGGGAAATCAGACACCACGGTTTTTGTCACGGTTTTACAAAACGCGCTGTGCAATTTTCAGAAAGGAGTTTCTCTCCGCTCAAAGTTCCCGAAATTCCTCGTAGCCGTACTCCTTCATGAGCCCCGGCTTGTCCCGCCAATCTTCCTTGACTTTCACGTACGTCGTGAGAAATACCTTCTTGCCGAGGAATTTTTCCATGTCCTGCCGCGCGAAAGACGAAACCTCCTTGATAGCCCGTCCCTGCTTGCCGATGAGAATGGCTTTATGCCCCGGTTTTTCGCACACGATGTCGAGATTGACTTCGTATACGCCGTTCTCTCCCAAACGGAAAATATTCACGACGACCGCCACTCCGTGCGGGATTTCCTTGTCGTATTTGAGCAAAATCTTTTCGCGCATGATTTCGGCGATCATGAAGCGTTCGCTCTTGTCCGACACGATTTCTTCCTCGAATACCTTCCCACCCTCCGGCATGGAAGATATGAGAAACTCCCTCAGATTTTTGATATTGCGGCCCTTCCTCGCGGAGACGGGAAAAACGTCGAGGTCGATCCCCGAATCCGCGAACTTCGCCATGTCGAGAGGAATATTCTCCTTCGGCATAATGTCGATTTTCGTATACGCCACGGCCATCGGAAGCCCCAATTCCTTGTATTTTCTCATGAGGGAAAAATCTTCCTCCCGCACTCCCTCGTGGCCGTCGAGAACATACAAAATCAAGTCCACCGCTTTCGCGCTCTCCTCCGTCGTCCGCATCATCATGTCCGTCAGGGCGTTCTTCGCCTTATAAATACCCGGCGTGTCCACGAACACCACCTGGTAATCCTCCCCGTTCATCACGCCTAAAATCCTGTCCCGCGTGGTCTGGGGCTTGGGCGACACGATGGACACTTTCTCTCCCACCATGACGTTGATTAATGTGCTCTTTCCGGCGTTCGCTCTGCCGATGACCGCTACGTATCCGCTTCTCATAAATCCTCTTTCGTCAGTCCTCTCTCGTTATTCCCATTTTGCCGAGAATACATTCCTCTTTTTCCCGCATTTCCGACTTCTCTTCCTCCGTCATGTGGTCGTAACCCAGACAGTGCATGATTCCGTGAACGAGCAGGTAATTCAGTTCCCTACGGTAGGAGTGTCCGTATTCCTCCGCCTGCTCCGCCGCACGCTTTTTGCACACCGCTATCGAACCGACGAACAAATTCCCTTCGTCGTCGACGTCGCAAGGGTAATCCCGACGTTTCAGCGCCTTTCCCTTGATGCCGTCCAGAGCGGGAAAGCTCAGAACGTCCGTCACCCTGTCGGTAGAGCGGAGCTCGCGGTTGAGCCGCCGGATCTCTTCCTCGTCCGTGAAAATAAACTCCACGGCGAGCGGAACGTCCGACTTCACGAAACCGTCCATCGCCCGTTCGAGACGCCGCGCGTCCTCCGCCGAAAACTCCTCCCCGTCCGAATAAATGCGGAAATTGTCCTTCATTGGTTTTCGCCCGTCGTCTTGCCGTCCGCGTGCTTATACTTGATCGACGGGTATTTCACGCGGTGGTGATATACGCCCGTCAGCGTACTGACCAGCGTGCGGCGAATCGTCGTCAGATCCGCCATCGTGATGTCGCAATCGGAGAATTGTTCGAGGTCCATGCGCTCCTCGATGATCCCGCGCACCGCCTTTTCCACCTCCTCGGGCGTGCGCTTGGGGAGAGCGCGCACCACCGCTTCCGATGCGTCCGCAATCATGATGATCGCGGCGATTTTCGTCTTGGGCTTGGGACCCGGATAGGAAAAGTCCTCTATATTCAATTCTCCGTCCGTCATTTTCAGCGCCTTGGCATAGAAATACCGAATGGGCATAGTGCCGTGGTGCTGCAAAGCGACGTCCGCGAGAAACTGCGGCAAATGATGGGCGCGGATGAGTTCGTAGCCGTCCTGCGTATGCGAACGGATTATATCCGCCGAAAGTTCGGGCGTCAATTCGTCGTGAAGGTTGTACTCGCCCTGATTTTCGGTGAAATATTCGGGCTGGTGCAATTTCCCCACGTCGTGATAGAACGCCGCGGCGCGCGCGTAATCCACGTCCTCCCCAAGGTTTGCGGCACATGCTTCCGCAAGCTGCGCCACTACCATGGAATGGTTAAACGTGCCAGGCGCCTCCTCTTTCAGCTTTTTAAGCAGCTTGGCGTCCGAGCTGGTCAATTCGCGCAGGCGGAACACCGTCAGGCAATTGAACAGGGATTCGAACACGGGCAGAATGGCCAAAAAGAGCACGGCGGACATGATTCCTCCCAAAAGGCCGTAGCCCATCTGCTGGAAAATTTTTTCGATCCCCGTGACGGCCGTCGCCGAACCCGAACTGCTGCCCGAAAGTCCGGAGACCTCCAAAAGGAAGATGATAAAATCGACGGGAATGACGATAATCAGTCCGATACCGACGATCTGGAAACGGGTCTTTGCCTTATTGCCGAAGAAAATGGCAATCATGCCCGCGGAAAAAGCGATGATGAAGGAAGAATAGACGTTATTGGCAGCCGCGGTCCCGTCGGAGAAATTATCGACGACGAACATTAAAATGGCGCAGATCATATTCATGAAAATGGCGTCCCTGCGGCCGACCAGCACGAATACGAGCAGTGCGGCGAGCGCCACGGGACGGGCATAAATATGCACGTATTTTCCAAACAGGAAAGATACGATGAGACTCAAATCGAGAACGGTAAAAATCAGCGCGATATTCTTTCCGCCGATGAGCATCCGCCTATCCTCAAAGAAATAATAGAAATACGTAATCAGGACGAGCAGAAAAATACAGAAGGTCATATAGAGATAATTGGTCCGATTTTCCTTAATGGTTTGAGAAAAACGGTCGAATTTATCTCCCAGCAACAAAATGGCTGCGATGAATATGAGTATGACCAGGTGAAGAACAAATAAAAGCGAGCTCTTCACAATTTCCTTTTTTGTCCAGACCGATTCGCCTTCCCGAATGTTCATCCTTCGTTTCTCTCCTTCTTTTGCGCCCGGCCGCGGAATTTTTCCGCATCCGCTTCATAGGCGCGGATAATCCGCATGACCATCGGATGCCGCACGACGTCCTTATCCGTCAGTCGGCAAATCCCGATTCCCTCTATGTTTTTGAGTATCTTCACCGCATGCACGAGACCGCTCGTCTTGCCCTCGGGCAAATCTACCTGCGTCACGTCCCCCGTGACCACCGTCTTGCTGCCCTCGCCCATACGGGTTAGAAACATCTTCATCTGTTCCTTTGTCGTATTCTGCGCTTCATCGAGGATAATAAAGGCATTCGAAAGCGTCCTGCCGCGCATATACGCCAGCGGCGCCACCTCGATGACTCCCTTTTCCATGAGTTTTGCATACGTCTCCATGCCCAGCATTTCCTGCAAGGCGTCGTACAGCGGCCGAAGATATGGGTCTACCTTCGTCTGCAAATCCCCCGGCAGAAAACCCAGCTTCTCCCCCGCTTCCACCGCGGGGCGCGTGAGTATGATTTTTTCCACCTGCTTGCTCTTGAACGCTGCAACCGCAAGGCATACCGCCAAATACGTCTTTCCCGTTCCCGCAGGCCCCACGCCGAATACCACCGTATTCTTCTTGATCGCCTCCACGTATTGCTTTTGCCCTACCGTCTTGCACTTGATCTGCTTTCCGCGGGAGGTGACCGCGACCACTCCCTCCAAAATCCCCAAAATATCCCCCACGCGGCCTTCCTTCGCCAGCTCGATACAATACACGAGCCGCCCCTTATCCACGCTCTCCCCCGACTCCGCAAACGTGAGAAGCGCGGAAATTACCTCCTCGCCGCATGCGACGTCCCGCTCCTCGCCTTCCAAAATGATCTTCACTCCCTCCACATAGGAAACGAGATTCAGCTCCCTGGAAAGAAGCGTGAGATTTTCGTCGAACGTGCCTAAAATTCGGGACAGCCTGTCCACCGATTTCGTGTCGATTGCCTGTCTGATGTGTGCCGTAATAAACTCCTCCGATACGCCGCCGCTCCCGCACCGACGCGATTTCCGATTTTATAAAAATTTTCTTTACGCAATTACCGTATTCTTGTATATCTTAAAATCAGCCTGTTTTCGATATTTTCCGTTTCCGAAACGACAATGTACGTCTACTATGTCTAAAAGTTTATGGTTTCCGTGACCGTATACGAAATTTTTACCCGAAAACCGCCCTCCGCTTCCTCGCACGATTTTTCCGTTATCTCTCCGTCTATCGCAAGATACGCCGCCGCAAACGCTTCTTCCTCCGTCTCCGCCTCGACAATTTCGTCGTATATACAGGCAATGGAAACGCGCGCGATCGCGGTTACGGGCACCTGCTCACCACTCTCGGTGAGAAAATACGCCCCCACTAGCGGTTCGCCCGCCTCGACGCTCTCCCCCGGCTGTTTGAGGAGCGTTCCCCTTAAAACCGCCGCCTGCACCAGCGTTCCCGTATGCTTCGCCGTCATGTCGCCCGCGGAAGGCGCCGGCTCCGAAAAGGCGCTGAGGCGAACTTCCACCCGCACCGTCATGCCCGTCTTTTTGACCGAACAATAACTGACGTCTTTGAGGGAAAGTATCTTGGCGCTCACCTCTCCTTCACAGCCCTTTTTATAGGGCGCAAAAGTACGGATGCCGCTCTCTTCCAGCGCACATAATACTTCCCGACGATAGGCGTCCGTACCGACAACGTCGATTCGGAACACAAAGCGGTTGGCCACGAGCGTACAGGAAAGAAAAAGCAAAATTCCGATAAACACGCCCAAACGTTTCTTCGACCATTCGAACGCGGCGAGCAAGCCCTCCGTCCCCGCCTTTTTGGCAGTATAAGGACTGTATACAGGTATATTATAACATACATTTGGATAAATTGCAAAAACTTTTTCGGTATCTTTTCTCTTTACACTCAAAAGTATTTGGTTTTTTTTGAGTTTTTTTGCATGATAGACGCAAATTCCCTCCCTTTGGAGCTTGGAAAGGGCGCGTTCGGGCATAATTCCCTCTATGACGATTTTTTGCAAAAGCATTTTTTCAGGCCTCCTTGGAACGGATTTCCGAAATGCGTCCCGAAAGTTCGAGGTCGCCGTCACAATATTTCTCGATGACGAAACCGCTGCCCTCTATTTCCAGAACGACGCGGCGAAAGCCGAGAATCACACGCTCGGAAGAAAATTCGCTCACCGTCTTTACGCCTTGGAAATACCCGCCTCTGCCGGGCAGAACGGTATACCGCGCGCCCGCAGACAGCGCCGACTCCCCGTCGCCGAGTTTTTTCAGAATTTCGTTATATAACCGCATCCGCCGCACCTTTTTACAAAGTTTTATTCCTTCTATTGTATGCGGCGCCGCGCAAGGATATGAAAAGCCCGCTCTTTCCCGTGAAGAGAAAGGGCGGACTTTTTCCCTTGCGTTTTTATTCCTCAATCAGTCGTTTTCGGGCGGCTCCTTGCCTTTATATTTCTCGTCGCCCGCAATGTCGCGCAGATCCTCTTCCACCTTTTCGGGACGATCCGTGCGGCAGACCACCGTCAAAATGTCTCCGCCATGCACTACCGTGTCTCCGTCTGGAAGGATTCTCGCACCGCCGCGGGAGATTTCCGTCACGACGGCTCCCGCGGGCCACAGGATATCGCGGACAGAGCGCCCCTCCGCGATACAGCCCTCTTTCACGGAAATCGTGAAAATCTCCTTTTGAGCGCGCTCACGGATTCCGTTCTCCTTTTCAAAGAGCGAAAGCAGCTTTTCGTAAATGCCATCAGTGCGGGAAATATCTCCAATAAAATACCCGACGGATACCCCGATGACTACGGGCAGAAGGGGAGAGAAGCTCCAAGTCAGTTCGCAGACCATGACGATGCCCGTAATCGGCGCGCGGACGATGGTCGTAAAAAAGGCGGCCATGCAAATCATAACCAACAGATCGGCATATTTTTCGTCCATTCCGAGTGCAATCCAGCCCCGACTCAAAAGCGCTCCGATACACGCCCCTATCGCCAGCATGGGAATGAATGCGCCGCAAGGCACTCCCGCGCCCATATTGACGCAGGTAATGACGAATTTCATGACCAGCACCACGGTCAGCGCCGCGACGAAAGGCAGTCCGAAAAGTCCCGACACGGAAGGTTCAATGGCGCCGCCGTGCGTTCCGAGTCCCTCGATGAGGCCATGTCCCCCGCCCATAACGTCTATGGCGACGAAAGAGAAAATCCCGCCGAGAACTACGGCGACGAGAATTTTCATCCAATCCCTGATCCACGGTTTCGGGGCAGAAATCTTTCCGAACAATCTTTTGCTGAGAAACACCGAATGATAAAAAGCCACGCCGAACAGTCCGCACACGATCGCGGAAAGAAACACGAAGCCATAGACGGAGACGGGCATTTCATAAAAGACGTAGCTCGCAAAGGAATTTGCGGGCGTCTTTCCCAACATGGCATAGATCGCCGTGCGGGTGAGAAGCCCCATGATGACGGAGGAAAAAGCGCAGATAAAGACTTCGGGCGTAAAGCGCTTATGCGCTTCCTCGAAGGCGAACGCCATGCCCGTCAAAGGGGCGTTGAACGCGACCGCAAGCCCCGTACACGCGCCGCCCGTAACCTGATACCTCCGCACCATCTCGTTTCTGCGGAGCATGCACGCGACTCCGTCGCCGCAGGCGCCGCCGATCTCCACGCTGGGACCTTCGCTGCCTGCGGAAAGGCCCATGAAAATGCTTAGAAGGCTGGCGGCGAACATCGCCACCGCTTCCCGATACCACCGAAAGCGGATAATGCCGCGCGTCGCACCTTCCGTCTGGGGAATCCCGCTGCCCTTGATCATGGGCACCAGCCGCACCGCCGCGCTCAACAGGAACGCGCCCAGAGCCAATACGACGAAAAGCAGAGGAATAAAGACGGGATTCTGACGAATGTAGGCATAAATATCGCGGGAAATCTCCTCTCCCGACGATGCGAATAAATTATAGAGCGTGACCACCGCGCCGGCAAAAATCCCCGTCACCGCGCCCACGGCAACGAGCTGAACGGCGTTTCTGTAAACGCTGCCTCTGTTTTTTCTCTTTTTTTCGGACATAGCGCCCCTCTCAACTGAATTGGCTGTTATACAGTTTATAGTAAAAACCTTTTTTCTCCAATAATTCCTCGTGTCGGCCCTGTTCGACGATATGCCCCGCGTTCATCACGAGAATGGTATCCGCGGTGCGAATGGTCGAAAGTCGGTGCGCCACCACAAAGGAGGTCCGCCCCTTCATCAACGTGTCGAAAGCGTCGCTGATTTTCATCTCCGTGCGCGTGTCGATAGAGGACGTCGCCTCGTCCAAAATGAGCATGGGCGGCAGGCAAAGCATGATTCTCGCAATACAAAGAAGCTGTTTCTGTCCCTGCGAAAGGCTTCCGCCGTCTTCGGAAAGCACGGTATCGTATCCCTCGGGCAGCCGTCGGATAAATCCGTCGGCATGGGAGGCCTTCGCCGCCGCGATCATCTCCTCGTCCGTCGCTTCGGGCTTTCCCATTTTGAGGTTGTCGCGCACGGTGCCGCTCTTCAACCAAGTTTCCTGCAAGACCATTCCGTAATTGGAGCGTAGGGATTTGCGCGTGATGTCCCGCACGTCCTCCCCTTCCACCTTTACGCTCCCGCCCGTCACGTCGTAAAAACGCATCAAAAGGTTGATGAGCGTCGTCTTGCCGCAGCCCGTCGGCCCCACGATCGCGACCCGCTGGCCCGGCTTCACGGACAGGGAAAAGTCCTCGATGAGCTTCTGTTCGGGACGGTAGGAGAAATAAACGTCTTTAAGCTCCACGTTCCCTTCCGCTTTCGGAAGTTCTCTCTTGCCTTCGTCGGAGGGCTGCTCCTTTTCGTCCAAAAGCTCGAAAATGCGCGCGGCACAGGCCACGGCGTTTTGCAGCTCCGTGACGACGCCGGAAATTTCGTTGAACGGTTTCGTGTATTGGTTGGCATAGGAGAGAAAAATCGTGAGCATGCCCACCGTAAAGGCACCGTCCGAAAGGATATGGAACGCCCCGATGAGCGTCACCAAAGCATAGACGATATTATTGACGAACCGCGTCGCGGGATTGGCCAAAGAGGAATAGAACGAGGCGTTCAGCGAGCTCTTTTCGAGGCGGGTATTGATTTCGTCGAATTTTTCCATGTTCTCCCTTTCGTGCGAAAAGGCCTGAACTGTTTTCAGCCCCGCGATGGCTTCTTCCGCAAAGGCGGTCTGTTCCCCGCGCGTCTCCGATTGTTTTTTGAAAAACGCATAAGTATGCGAAGAAATATACTTTGCGATAAACATCGAAAGCGGCGTGACGAAGATGACGACGAGCGCGATTTTCCAATTCATTACCAGCATGAACGCGAGCGTGCCGAGAATCGTCATGACGCCCGTGAAAAATTGCGTAAAGCCCATTAAAAGCCCGTCCGCGAACTGATCCGCGTCCGCGATAATGCGGCTGACCGTCTCTCCGTGGGGGTGGGAATCGAGATATTTCAAAGGGAGCGAGGAAATCTTCGAAAAGGCGTCGGAACGGAGATCTCTCACCACCTGATAGGTGATGCGGTTATTCAGCGCGCTCATGATCCACTGCGCCGCGGCGGTAATCGCCACCGAAATCCCGATTTTGAGAAAAATCGTTTTCAGAGCGGAAAAATTTACATTGCCTTCGCCGATGATGCAATCGATCGCGTCGCCGATGAGAATAGGGACATACAGCGTTAACGCCACCGTCACGACGGCGAGCAAGAGCGTCAACACCAAAGCGATCGGGTATTTTCCGACATAGCGGAAAATCTTCTTTATCGTTCCCTTTTTGGCTCTTATTTTATGCTTTTCGGGGGAAACCGCCCTTTTATTTTTCTTGGGAGAAACTGCGTTCATGCTTTTTCCTCCTTGTGCTGAGAGCGATAAATTTCCCGATATACGGAACAATTTTCCAAAAGCTCCTCTTGCGTGCCGATTCCCGCCGTTTTTCCGTCATCCAGAACGACGATTTTATCCGCTCCGTTCATAGCGGAAGTGCGTTGGGAAACCACGAACACCGTCGGGGAATAGTCGAGATTTTTGAGCGCTTTTCTGAGCGCCGCGTCCGTCGCGTAATCGAGCGCGGAAGCCGAATCGTCCAGAATGAGAATCTCGGGCCGCCGCACCAGCGCGCGGGCAATCGTCAGGCGCTGTTTCTGTCCGCCCGAAAAATTGCGGCCGCCCTGCTCTACGGGCGCATCCAGCCCGCCCTTGTCCTCTATCACTTTATCCGCCTGCGCCGCTTTCGCCGCGAGCATCAATTCTTCGTCCGTCGCGTCCGCCTTTCCCCAAAGCAGATTCTCCCGAATCGTCCCCTTAAAGAGGAGCGCCTTTTGCGGCACTACCCCGATTTTCTCCCGAAGCGCCTTCGGGTCGTAAGCGCGCACGTCCTTTCCCGCGACCTTCACGCTCCCTTCCGTCACGTCGTAAAAGTGCGGCACGAGATTGACGAGCGTCGTCTTTCCCGAACCCGTCCCGCCGATGACCCCCACCGTCTCCCCGCGCTTCAAGCAAAAATCGATATCGGTGAGCGCGTTTTCCCCGCCCCCCTGATAGCGCATGCTCACGTGGTCGAATTCGATAAAAGCGGCAGAATCGGCAGAATTGACCGAATCGGCAGAATCGGACGCGAGTGCTCCGCTCCTTTCCGCTTGCTTTTCCGATTCAAAATCCGAGGACGGAAAAAGCTGCAAGGAGCTTTCCATGACGAGCACGCCCTCGATACGGCTGCCGCACGCGGCCGATTTCGTAACGGTAATGATGAGATTGGCGAGCTTAATGAGCTCGACGAGAATCTGAGACATGAGATTGTAAAGTGCCAGAACGTTGCCCTGCGAAATGTGCCCCGAATTGACGCGGAGCGCACCCACATAGATGAGTACGACGATCGCCACGTTGATGAGGGCATAAGTAAGGGGATTCATGAGGGCGCTGATGCCGCCTACAAACTTCTGACTTTTCGTAAGCGCCCCGTTGCGACGGGAAAACAGTTGCTTTTCGTCCTCCTCCTTGCAAAACGCGCGGAGGACTCTGGCGCCCGTCAGATTTTCGCGGGTAGAGAGCAGAACTTTATCCAGCTTCGCCTGAGATTTTTTATAGAGCGGCATGCACACGAGCATGATCGCAAACACGACGGCGGCAAGGACGGGAATCGCGCCCGCAAACACGAGAGCCGAAGTCGGGTCGATGAAAAACGCCATGATCATGGCTCCGAATACGATGAAGGGCGAACGCAAAAAGAGACGCAGAACCATATTGATTCCCGCCTGCAACTGATTGACGTCGTTGGTCATTCTCGTCAGCATGGCCGAAGTACCCAGCTTATCCATATCCGAATAACTCAGGGACTGCAATTTTCCGAACAGCGCCTTTCTCACCTGAGCGGACACGCCGGCGGCGGCCTTTGCGGCAAAATACTGTGCCGTCACCGAACAGGCCAATCCGACCAGCCCGAACGCGCAAAGCACGAGGCACATGGAAACGATATAGGAACGATCCGCGTTCGGGTATCCGCCGTCCACGTATGCCCCCAAGCCCTTATCGACGATCAAAGAGACGATGACGGGCACGATCAGTTCAAACGACGCTTCCAGAAGTTTGAACAGCGGGCCGAGAATGCTCTGTACCTTATATGGCTTGAAATAGGGTAGAATTTTTTTCATAATCTTTCTTTATCCATTGTTTTACCGCACGAAAGGAGCTTTACGGTATCGATTCATTATAGCATGCTTAACGGGAAAAATCAAGAATTTCCGACCGAACAAAAAGAGCGGAGAGAATTTTCTCCCGCTCTTTTTTGAGCGCCTATCCTATACGCAGGGGCGTTTAAGCCGCGTCAATCGACGAAATGCGAATATAATTCCCTATATGCCCGAATTTTCAGCAGTCTTTCCCCGTCCTCCGTCGAAGACAAATCCTCGTTGTCGCGATTGATTCGACGGGCGTTCACCAGTTTGTTGGTAAAAATCCCGAACGCGACGAAACAGCCGACGGCGAGAACGCCGAACACCGCCGTGAGAACGGGAAACAACATATCGGGACGGGTGTTTATCCGAAGCCCGAAAACGGCCGTGCAGACGACAAAAATGAGAAGGGGGATTCCCGTCCCGATTACTTTTTTCAGGGCGGACGAAATGCGCGCCTTCAAAATCGCGCGCCGTTTTTTCTGCTTGCTCTCCACTTCCTTCGCCAGCGGACCTTCTTCCGCTTCGAGCTCCGCGATCCGCTTTTCAAACATGCCGCGGTAATTTGCTTTGAGCTTTTCCACCGCTCCGTCGCCGAGGTCGTTTTCCAGACTGTCGTAGCCCGTCTCCGCATATTCTTCCGCGAGAATGTCGGGCTCGGAAAAATCGGAGGTCCTGGCGCGCCAATATCCGACGGCGGCGTCCGCGGCTTCCTCGTCCAACGGCAGAGCCTTTTCAAATTTCAGTTCCGCGGCTTTGAAACTGCCCGACAGAAGGAGCTCTTCCCCTTCCTCGCAAAGGCGCTTATATTCCGCCCTGCGGGCCGCTTCCTCCGCTTCCTTTTTCTTGCGGAGCGCAATCGCTTCCTCGGGCGTCAGATTGACGAGATCCTCGTCATCCTCCTCCAATTCGGGAAATTCAAAGGAGACTTCCTCCTCGGGTTCCGCTTCCGGATCTTCGAGACTTTCCGTCAGCTCGCCTTCCAATACGGAATCCTCTTCCGTCTCCGGAGGCGTCTCTTTCGCTCCCTCCGAAAGTTCGTCCGTTACGTCCACATAACCGTCCTTTGTCTTTTTCAGGCGGATACCTCTCGAGTATTCGTCGTCGATAATTCTTTCTTCCATAGCTTGTCTCCCGTTTATTCCTCGTCTGAGGATAATTCCCGTTCCTCGTCCGTCAGCGCGAACGGCGAACGGAACGACTTTTTCTTTTCCTTCGGCACGACCGTCTTTACCGTATACGTGCGAAATTTGCCCCTGTAACGGCTGCGCGCCCAATCGCACAGCTCCGCCGTCTCGAACAAAGCGAAAACTCCGCTGCCCGATCCCGTCATGCAGGCTCCGAGAGGAGAAAAACTCCGCGCCTCTTCAAGCGCCGTCTCCACATCCTCGTTCAACCTTGCGGCAGCGGGATAAAGCGCGTTGGATAATCCCCTGCCCAAGCCTTCCGAGTCGCCTTTCAGGAACGCCCCGAGACAATTTTCCGTGGAAGGGGCAATCCTTTCCCCCTCGTCGCAAGCCTTATAGCACGCTCCCGCCGAAACGGGCGTCCGCGGACAAATCAAAAAAAGATTCAAGGGACGTTCGGGCGCAGGCAGAGGAGTGAGCTTCTCGCCCCGACCCTGCATGCGGCAATAGCCGCCGTTCAGCATATATCGGGTATCGCTGCCGAGGGAATCCGCAATTTCGCAAAGCGCTCTTTCGTCGTCCGCGCCGTAAAGCCGCGCAAGTCCCGAAAGCACGCCCGCGGCATCGGCGGACGAACCGCCGAGTCCCGCGCCTATCGGGATATTTTTATACACGGTTATATCCGCGCCCTTGGTGGAAAAGCGGCGCACAAAGGCTTCGCCTGCCCGAAAAGCATTGTTTTGTTCGGGCGGAATCCCCTCGCTGTCCATGCCGTGCATGGATACGGAAATCAGGTTATCTTTACGCTTTTTCACGCACACGAGGTCGTAAAGATTTATGCTCGCTACGAGGGAATCGATGAGGTGATACCCGCCCGCCGTCCCCACGACGTCCAGCGTCAAATTGACTTTTGCATACGATTTTACTTTTACGGTATTCATGCGCGGTTTCCGAGGACAGCGGCGAGGAAATCCCCGCCGCCGAAATTTCTGTTTCTATTGTACCATACTTTTCCCCAAATTTCAAGATTTTAGAAGGATTTTGCGAAACTTTTTCCCGTTTTTCGATTTTTTCCGGTTTTCAGCCGTTTTTTACGCGAAAATTTTACCCGTTAATGCACGCATTATACCGCTATTTTTCCGCAAAATCCTTCGGCCGCGCTTCCGCGCTTCGGCGTTTTATCCCGCTTTTTCAATCAATTATCCGCCGTCTTTTGGCGATAAATAAAGATTCGCTCCCCCTCTTTCACGGGGAATTTCAGTTCGGGATTGCTCTTTTCCACCTCCTCGGGCGGACGGCGGAGCTGCTTGGAAATTTCCCACAATCCGTCGCCCGCGCGGGGAATGAATATGGATATTGCACTATCGTTTTCCTTATACGCTTCCCCTTCTTCGATTTCCGAAATATATTCCGCCGTCGTCTCCTTATACAGCTTCAACGTCACCTTCAACGTAGCTTCCGCCTCCGCTTCCCCCTGTCTCTTATACACATCTCCGAGCCCACGAGACCGAGGCTGATCTCGT
>ENA-OZWZ01000042-OZWZ01000042.1-human-gut-metagenome-genome-assembly--contig:-NODE-42-length-25475-cov-8.787687_pt1 | contig 25475 bp, 32 predicted proteins | sample MGYA00244852_ERZ654088 | MGnify/ENA primary metagenome ERZ654088 (study PRJEB26926, sample SAMN06164960) | human gut metagenome | biome: ENVO:00009003; feature: ENVO:2100002; material: ENVO:00002003... | reverse complement strand
GTCGTTATCACGATCACCTTCTTCGTCATGCACGCCGTCCCGGGCGGCCCGTTCGTCGGCGAAAAGGCGACGACTCCTGCGGTGCAGGCCGCCATGGAGGACGCCTGGGCCGGAGAGACCTGGCAGTGCGGCGTGACGTTTGCCGTCAGAGGGGGTCCCACGGAGCTGGCGCTGACGTGGGAGGATGTCACCGTGACCGTGGGGGAGAGTGGAGAGCTGTGGGTGAAGCTTTCCCGGCCGGAGCTGGCATCTCTGACCCCTGACGCTGCGGCGGCGTGGCTGCTGGAGCAGTATGGGGCCGTTTTCGGGGAACAGACCCGGTACTTTATGGCCGCCCGGGACAGCGGCGGCTATTCCCTGTATTTCTACCGGCCGGAGGAGGACCTGACCCAGGGCATCCTTCAGCGCAGCATCCTGAAAACGTGGGTCCGGCTGTCCGGCGGCAGCTGTGAGCTCCGGCTGTATCGGCCGGAGCTGTCCGACGCCAACACGGTGGGAGCTTATCCGCTGGTGACTGTGGACCAGGCCCGGCAGCGGCTGGCGGCGGGGCAGCACCTGTCCGCCTGGGAGCCCTTCCCGGGGGAGGACCGGGTCAAGCGGGTGGACCTGCAATACCTGGCCCGGCAGACGGACCGGTACTTCATGCCCTACTATGTGTTCTGGGCGGAATGTGACGACGGGGAGCAGGGCGTGTGCTATCGCCCCTATTACGTTCCGGCGGTGGCGGATGCCTACATTGCCGGCATGCCCCAAAGCCCCACCGGGGCGGCATAAGCGCATATAAGGTGCGGGACTTACATCCCGCACCTTATATTTTACTCTCCCTTATACTTCCGCCGGGTGGCCAGGCCGCCCCGTATGTGCCGCTGGGCCTTGTTTTCGTCCAGCACCTCCTTCACCTGCAGATACAGCGCCCGGTTATAGGCCGGCAGCCGCTCGGACAGGTCCTTATGCACCGTGGACTTGCTGACGCCGAATTTCCCCGCCGCCGCACGCACCGTTGCCCGGTTTTCTATCAGGTAAAGGGCCAGCTGACAGGCCCGCTCCTCCATGTTCCCTTTGATAGCGCACCACTCCTAAGCCATACTATGCACCATCACTATATGCCCGGCTTCCCGGCGGCAGAACACCGGCTTTTCCCTTGTCACGGAAACCATTTTCTGGTATAATCATCCCCAGAAATCCACAGGAGGACATCCTTATGAAGAAAATTGCCGTCATCACCGGCGCATCCAGCGGCATGGGCCGCCGGTTCGCCGAAACCGTGGACAGCTTCGGCCGCTTCGATGAGGTATGGGTCATCGCCCGCCACCAGAAGGCCCTGAAGGAGCTGCGGGATCAGGTTCCCTATCCCATCCGCCCCCTGGCCCTGGATCTGACGGACCGGCGCAGCTTCCAGACCTATGCCGACGCCCTGGCGGAGGAGCCGGTGGAGGTGGGCCTTTTGGTCAACGCCAGCGGCTTCGGCAAGTTCCGGGCCGTGGTGGACACGCCTCTGGAGACCAACCTGAACATGGTGGACCTGAACTGTCAGGCGGTGGTGGCCCTGTGCCAGCTGACGGCCCCCTATATGCCCCGGGGCGGGCAGATCATCAATATTGCTTCGGTGGCGGCGTTCCAGCCCATCCCCTATATTAACGTGTACGGGGCCACCAAGGCCTTTGTGCTGAGCTTCAGCCGGGCTATGAACCGGGAGCTGCGGAGCCGGGGCGTCCGGGTCATGGCCCTGTGCCCCTTCTGGACCCGGACGGCCTTCTTTGACCGGGCCACCGGCGATGGCGGTCAGGAGAATGTGGTGAAAAAATATGTGGCCATGTATGAGCCGGAGGACATGGTCCGCCGGGCCTGGCGGGACGCCAAGCGAGGCAAGGATGTGTCCCAGTACGGCTTTGTGGCCCGATTCCAGGCGGGGCTGACGAAGCTCCTGCCCCACAGTCTGGTGATGGACGTCTGGATGCGGCAGCAAAAGCTGCAATAAAGCCTTGCAAAGCCCGGGGAAACGGCATATAATAATAAATTATCTGTACTACAAGGAGAGATCAAGATGGATCGCATGAAAATCGCAGCCATCTTTGCCGACCAGGAGCAGCTGGGCGGCAAGGAGATCACCGTGTGCGGCTGGGCCCGCACCATCCGGGATATGAAGACCTTCGGCTTCATCGAGCTTAACGACGGCTCCTGCTTCCGCAATTTGCAGGTGGTCATGAGCGCCGATGAACTGCATAATTATAAGGAAATCGCGGGACAGAACGTGGGCGCGGCCCTGATCGTCCGGGGCGCCGTGGTGCTGACGCCGGAGGCCAAGCAGCCCCTGGAGCTGCGGGCTGCCGAGATCGCCGTGGAGGGCCGGTCCACGCCGGACTATCCCCTGCAGAAAAAGCGCCACAGCGTGGAGTTCCTGCGGACCATCCAGCATCTGCGCCCCCGGACCAACCTGTTTTCCGCCACCTTCCGGGTCCGCAGCGCGGCGGCCTATGCCGTGCATGAGTTTTTCCAGAGCCGGGGCTTTGTGTATGTCCACACTCCCATCATCACCGGGTCCGACTGCGAGGGCGCAGGCGAGATGTTCCAGGTGACCACCCTGGACCTGAACAACGTGCCCAAGACCCCGGAGGGCCAGGTGGATTATAGCCAGGATTTCTTCGGCAAGAAAACCAGCCTCACCGTGTCCGGCCAGCTGAACGCCGAGAACTTCGCCATGGCCTTCGGCGATGTGTATACCTTCGGCCCCACCTTCCGGGCCGAGAACTCCAACACCCAGCGCCACGCCGCCGAGTTCTGGATGATCGAGCCGGAGATGGCCTTCTGCGACCTGGCCGGTGATATGGACGTTGCCGAGGCCATGATCAAGCACATCATCACCCGGGTGCTGGAGCGCTGCCCCGACGAGATCAACTTCTTCAACAGCTTCGTGGACAAGGGCCTCAAGGCCCGGCTGGAGCACGTGGCCACCTCCGACTTCGCCCGGGTCAGCTACACCGAGGCGGTGGAGATTCTGAAAAAGCACAACGACAGGTTCGAGTACCGGGTGGACTGGGGCACGGACCTGCAGACCGAGCACGAGCGCTATCTCACCGAGCAGATCTATCAGCGGCCGGTGTTCGTCACCGACTATCCCAAGGAGATCAAGGCGTTTTATATGCGCCTGAACGACGACGGCAGGACCGTGGCCGCGGCGGACTGCCTGGTGCCCGGCATCGGCGAGATCATCGGCGGCAGCCAGCGCGAGGAGCGGCTGGAGGTGCTGGAGGCCCGCATCCGGGAGCTGGGCATGAAGCCCGAGGACTACTGGTGGTACTGCGACCTGCGGCGCTACGGCAGCTGCCGCCATGCGGGCTTCGGCCTGGGCTTCGAGCGCATGGTCATGTACCTGACGGGCGTCAGCAACATCCGGGATGTGGAGCTTCATCCCCGCACCGTGGGCAACGCCGAATTCTGAGAAATACACAAAAATAGAGGCTCCCCCAGCCGGGGGAGCCTCTATTTTAAACTGTCCAAAAAGGGTGAAACCCTTTTTGGACAAAAGGCTTGCAGTCTGCTGCGCGCATAATTGGTTCGCCGATGGCGAACCAATTCCACACTTGCAGCCTGAGCAGAATTTTCGGCCAGGTACACGCCCCGGCCGAAAATGATTTCATTTGCTTTGCCGCCTGCGGGCGGCAAACTCTGCGAGGCTTCTTTGGATTCTGTGAGGGCAGGTCACTGCTCCTCGGAGATGTCCATGCCGAAATACTTCACGGACAGCCGGGACAGGGTGCCGTCGGCGTCCATCTGGGCCAGGGCATCGTTGATGGCGGAATAGTCCCGCTGCTCCGCCGGGGCCTCCAAAAACCCCAGCACCTGCCGCATCTCCTGCCGGTTTCCGCCGCCGATGACGGAGGAGCCCATGCCAATGACGCTGATCTTCTCCCCGCCGTGGGGCAGTGCGCGATATTCCGTGTGTATTCTCCTGACTTTGTTATATTGTTCAGTCCAGGGCGTCCCGGCTTTCGAACACGTCCCGGATGGAGCCATTGCGGTCGATCTCCGGCTCCGGGGCCGGGGCCTTGGCCATCTTCAGCTCCTGCCACTTGGCCTTGTCGATCAGCAGCTGCCGGGGCTTGGAGCCCTCGAAGGGACCCACATAGCCCCGCTCCTCCATCTGATCCACCAGGCGGGCCGCCCGGGCATAGCCCAGCTTCAGCCGCCGCTGCAGCATGGACACGGAGGCCTGTCCCGTCTCCAGCACCACGTCCACGGCGGCGCTGAGCAGCTCGTCGTCGGGACTCTCCCCGGCAGGCTCCGGCGCACCGGCGGACTTGCCGCCGCCCTTTTCCTTCTCCTTCACCGCCTGCTCGATCTTGTCCATGACGTCCTGGGAATACTCCGCCTCGCCGCTCTGCTTCACATAGTCCACCACCCGCTCGATCTCCTCCGGGGTGATGAAGCAGCCCTGGACTCGGGTGGGCTTTCCGGCCCCCAGGGGGGCATACAGCATGTCGCCCTTGCCCACCAGCTTCTCCGCGCCGGTGGTGTCCAGGATGATCCGGGACTCCAGAGACGAGGCCACGGCGAAGGCAATGCGGCTGGGGATATTGGCCTTCATCAGGCCGGTGATCACGTCGGAAGAGGGCCGCTGGGTGGCGATGACCAGGTGCATCCCGGCGGCGCGGCCCATCTGGGCCACCCGGCAGATGGATTCCTCCACCTCCTTGGCTGCCACCAGCATCAGGTCCGCCAGCTCGTCGATGACCACCACCACGGTGGGCATTTTCTTCAGCTCCTCATTGCGCTGAGCCAGGGCGTTGAACCCGGCCAGGTCCTTTACCCCGTTTTCCGAGAACAGCTTATAGCGCTTCATCATCTCATACACCGCCCACTGCAGGGCTCCGGCGGCCTTTTTGGGGTCCGTCACCACGGGGATCAGCAGGTGCGGGATGCCGTTGTAGGGGGCCAGCTCCACCATCTTCGGGTCCACCATGATGAAGCGGACCTCCTCCGGAGTGGACTTGTACAGCAGACTCACGATCAGCGAGTTGGTGCACACGGACTTACCGGAGCCGGTGGTGCCGGCGATCAGCACATGGGGCAGTCTGGCGATGTCCCCCACGATGCAGTTGCCGCCGATGTCCTTGCCCACGGCGAAGGCCACCCGGGACTTATGCTCGGCAAAGGCCCGGGAGTCGATGACGTCCCGGATGCGCACCGCCGTCACCACCCGGTTGGGCACCTCAATGCCCACCACGGAGCTTTTGTTGGGGATGGGCGCAATGCGCACGCCGCCGCTACCCAGGGCCAGGGCAATATCGTCAGCCAGGTTGGTGAGCTTGGACAGCTTCACCCCCTGGTCCAGGGTGAATTCGTACCGGGTGACGCTGGGCCCGTGGACCACGTCCCCGGGCTTGGCGTCCACGCCGAAGCTGGTGATGGTCTGGGCCAGGCGGCGGGAGTTGTTCCGCAGCTCCGCCCCCACCTCGGTATAGTTGTCGTCGCTGTTCTGGTCCAGCAGGGTCACCGGGGGATACTGATACGCCTCCTCCGGCTCCGCCAGCTCCTCCTCGATGGCCTGGCTCACCTCCTGGGCGTGCTGCTCCACCTCCCGGGCGGCGGATTCCTGGCTCCGGCGGGACTTTTTCTCCGGCTGGGGGGCAGGCTCCGGCTGGGCCGCAGGCTGCGCTTCCGGCGCAGGCTCCGGCTCCTGAGGCCGCAGCACCTGGTCCGGGGTCATCACGTCCTCCCCTCTGCGAGAGAAGAAGCCCTTCCCCTTCTTCCGGGGCAGCGGCTCATCGGGAATCTCCTGGGGCTCAGGTTTGGGCTCCGGCTTGGGTTCGGGCTTGGGCCGCACCGGCTCATCTTCCAGGGGCACATCCACCGATGGACGCTGCCGCCGGGGCTTTTCCGGCCGGGCCGGGCGCTCCGGCTCCGGCTCATAGGGGACCCGGTCCCGGGCCCGCTGCACCAGCTCCCAGGGGGATACCCGCAGCGCCGCGAATACCGCCGCCGCCAGCAGCAGAAGCAGCACGATCACGGACACCACCGTGCCCACCAGCCGCTTCATGCCTATGGCCAGTCCACCGGCCAGTGCGCCGCCGCTTTGCAGCAGCAGGCCGCTGGCCCACAGGCTCTTCACGGCCGGGGCCAGGCCGGTGACGGCCTCTCCCCTATACAAAAACAGGTGCAGGATGGCCCCCAGCAGCACCGGCAGCACCAGGGCGCAGACCGTCCGCAGCACCACCGGACGCCCCCGGTGGGCCAGCAGGTTCACCCCCGCCAGGGCCAGGGCCGGGGCCGCCAGCCAATAGCCGTAGCCCGCCAGGCCCTTCAGCAGGTTCCCCAGCAGGTTCAGCACAATGGCGTCCGCCTGGAAATAGCTGACCACCACGCACAAGGCCAGCAGCAGGCACACGCCGCCGCCTACCTCCCGCCGGATCGGCGGGAGGGCGGATTTCTGCGGAGCCGTCTTTTTGGTTGTGGTTTTTTTCTTCTGTCCGGACGCCATAGTGGTTCCTTTCTCTTATTTAATGAGCTGCACCACGATGGTCAGCAGACCCACGGCCCAGCAGTAATAGGCAAACGCGCCGAATTTTCCCTTGTTGGCAATGCGCCGCAGCAGGCCGATGCACAGATACCCGGACACCGCCGCCGTGGCCACGCCGATCAGATACACCGGCACCTGGCTCCAGTCCACGCCTGCCTCCACGGCGTCCTTCAGGCTCAGGATGTTGGCCCCCAGCACCGCCGGAATGGACAGCAGGAAGGAAAACCGCACCGCAAACTTCCGATCGAAGCCCACGAAGCACCCGGAGGTGATGGTCATGCCGGACCGGGAGATGCCAGGCACCGTGGCGACGGCCTGGCTCACGCCCACCGCCACCGCATCCAGCAGCGATGCCGTTCGCTCGTTCTTCCTCCCCTTCTTCACCCGGTCGCTGGCGAATAACAGGAAGCCCGTGACGATCAGGGCCCCGCCGATGAACAGCATGTTATTGCTCAGGCCCAGAACCTTGTCCTTGATGGGCAGCACCGCAAACAGCGGCAGGGTGCCCAGGATGATCAGCAGGATCAGTCTCCGGGCCGGCGGCAGGGGCTTGGGGGTGGACCGGTGGGCCAGGTCACCGATGCCCCGGAAGAACTCGGCGATCATGTCCTTGATGTCCTTCCAATAGGCCACGAACACCGCCCCTAAGGTGCCCAGATGCAGCAGCACGTCAAAAAATTCCGGCACCTCCGCGTCGATGTGCAGCAGGTTCTGCGCGATGGACAGATGTCCGGAGCTGGAAATGGGCAAAAACTCCGCCACGCCCTGCACCAGGCCCAGCAGGAAAGAAGAAAAAGCGTTCATATTTCATATTCTCCTGTCTTTTCAGATTACATTTTGTTTATTTCTGTCGGATTATTCCGATCTGTATTCGCCTCAAAAATACGGATACATTTGTACTATAGCACACTCCGGGGGAAATTACCAGTGTAATTTGCGCCCCGGGGAAAAGATTTCCCCGGGGCAGGCGGGCCGCAAAAAAAGGGCGGACACCGGCGTCCGCCCCGATCTTTATCCGAACAAAAGGATGCACCACCAGATGGCGCCGATGACAGATACGACCAGCCCCAGCAGGAGCATGATGCCCCGGGCCAGGTCCGTGGCCTGGAGCTTTTCCGTGTTGTCATAGAAAAAGCCCAGCAGGAATTTGTCCAGGGCGATGGCGGGCTTCAGCAGCAGGGGGAGCACCAGGCCCAGCAGTAGGAACAGCCCCGCCGTGAGAAATTCCCCGGACCGCCCGGCAATGCGGGTCTGGTGATTGCCCAGGGCCATGCTGTACAGCGCGTTATCGGTCAGGCCCGGGCTGAACCCGGCCTTCTCCTGCACCAGGGTGCTGATGGACCAGCTGTCGCCCGCTGTCATGAACGCTCCGGTGGCGGTGTTGTAGGTGATGCTGCGGACCACACCGTCCATGGCCATTTCCGCCGCCCGATAGGAGCCGTTTTCCGCCAGGGACAGGGTAAACTCCGCCGTCTGCCCCGTGGGGGAGTGAATGCGCAGGCGGTTGTCCTCCGTCACCTCCACCGTGGAGCAGCCCGGGCGGGTATAGGTCCTGCCTTGTTCCCCGGCGGTCATGCGGTAAAAGCCGCCGTAGTTCCACACGCCGGGGCGCAGGCCCCACACCAGGGCTGAAACCGCCAGGAGCACTGCGGCGGCCAGTTCGATTTTCCAGATGATGCTTTTCATGATGGATTCCCTCACCTTTCCAGCGAATTTCCGTCTGTTGCAGCTGTGGTTCTCTGTATAGTTATGTTACTATATTTATGCAGAATTGTCAACGAAAAAAAATGTTTTCGATTTAATATTTATTATTCTTTATGGCCGCCGATCTCCCGGTGAATGGCTTCCCGGGACAGTCTGCCGGGGTTGAAATAAACCTTGGAGGCGATCACGACCTTACCCCGGCTGACATTCTTTTTAGGGCCTTGCCAAAGCTCATGCAGCCCACGCAGACCTTGGAAATTTCCATATCGGTCTTGCCTAATTTCGTGTATTCCATGCGTCAGCGCTCCTTATTCTCACTTTCCGCTGAACACCGGGAAGAAGCTGAACTCACCGTAGTCCTTGATGGGCGCGGTGTGCATCAATTGCATTACGTCAGCGTCATCACCTTTTTCCGAAAAAATTACGGTGTCACCCTTTATCGGGCGGCACCGTGTTTTTTACTCCGTTGCGATTTTTCAGGAGGCGTGGTAAAATGTATTTTGCAGGGCTGTGAGCATTTATTTTTCCTTGCAGTCAATGCCGCCCTGCTGGACACCACGCCGCTTATTACCCACCCCTTCCCGCTGAGCGAGATTGAGGAGGCCTACTGCATCTTTGAAAACCGTCTGGACGGCGTCATCAAGGTGGCCATCACGGCGCATCCCTCAAAAACATAATACGGAGAGAAAACCATGGCCTTTGACTTCAAGAAAGAATACAAGGAATTCTATATGCCGAAGAACCGGCCGGAGATCGTAACCGTGCCGAAGGCAAACTATATCGCTGTCAGAGGAAGCGGCGACCCCAACGAGGCGGGCGGCGCCTACCAGCAGGCCATCGGCGTGCTGTATGCGGTTGCGTACACACTGAAAATGAGCTGCAAGACCGATTACAAAATGGAGGGCTTCTTTGAATATGTCGTCCCGCCATTGGAGGGCTTCTGGTGGCAGGACGGGAAAGACGGCATTGATTATGCCGACAAATCTGCATTTCACTGGATCTCCGTGATCCGCCTGCCGGATTTTGTGACCCGGAAGGACTTTGTGTGGGCTGTAGAAACGGCGGCGAAGAAGAAAAAGCTGGACTGCTCAGCGGCGGAGTTTCTGACCATCGAGGAGGGACTTTGCGTGCAGATGATGCACCTGGGGCCTTTTGACCAGGAGCCTGCATCGGTTGCGCTGATGGACGCCTATCTGGCGGAACACGGCTACGAGAATGACCTGAGCGAAACAAGGCTGCATCACGAAATCTACCTGTCGGATGCCAGAAAGGTCGCACCTGAAAAGTGGAAGACCGTCATCCGGCACCCGATCAAAAAGAGATAGGCAAATCGGAATTTATGGAAAATACTGACTTATGAAAATACATATTATTGGTTGCAGTGGTTCTGGAAAAACCTATTTAGCAAATGCACTTTCAAAAAAGTATAATATTTCCCATTTCGACTTAGATGATATTCAATGGGATAATAACGCCAAAGAATATGGCAAAAAGAGAACGCTTGATGAACGGAAAGCGTTATTACAAGAAATATTATATAATAATGATGAGTGGATAATTGAGGGGGTATATTATGCCTGGGTACAGCAAAGTTTTGATGAAGCTGATAAAATATATGTTTTAGATATGCCTGGTTATTTATATAAAAGTAGAATTATTATGCGCTCTATAAAAAGAAAATTGGGAATACAAAAAGGAAAAAGAGAAACTTTGAAATCGGTCTATAACCTTTTGAAATGGACTGAAACTTTTCAGAATAAAAAACTGAAAGAAATAAGAAGTATTTTAGATAGATATGATGATAAAGTTATATGGCTATCAAGAAAAAAAGATGTAGAGAAAATAATAAAGGCGGTATGACAACTTCCAGTTTAACGAACAGGAGATGATGAACACATGAGAATCCTATATGAACTATCTTGGCTATGGGAAACGCTGGGCATTGCACTTGTGGCTGCGGCTGTCTGCGTGGCTTGCGCCGCGCTGATCTGCAAGGCAGCGAAGAAGAAACTCAGCATAAGGGTGTTGGCAATCATAGGAGCAGCGGCATTTGTGGGCGCGATTCTGGCGGTTATTCTGATCGCCCGGACGCCGATGCCGCTTTGATAGGACGGAGCGTTTGGGAAAAAGAATTTGCTAAACAAATCGGGATTTATGGAGATATGAATATATGGCAGGTGCGTATTACAAACCTTGCAAGGAATTTGACATTTGCAATGAGCTGATTGAAAAATATTGGGAATCAAAACAATATGACAAATGCTTTGAAGGTCATTTGGTATTGGCAGAGCAGGGCTATCCCCTTGCTGAATGTCAAATAGGCTATTTCTATTACGAGGGACTTGGTGTTGAAAAGGACTTGGAAAAAGCACTATATTGGACTCGCCGTGCCGCAGAGCATGGTGATAGAGATGGACAATACAATTTGGCAGAGTTTTATGAAGATGCAATCGGAGTGGAACGAGATATCGAACAGGCTAAGCATTGGTATCGACTTGCTGCATTGCAAAACAATGATTTGGCAATCGAGAAATGCAAAGAACTTGGAATTGCATTGTAATTACGCATCGCAATATAATCAACAATTCGTCAACTTTCAGTTTGACGGATGAAAATGGAAAATATCAAAACCCGCTGCCGGTGGTGCAGGCTGGGTGGCACAGCTTCCGTTGCAAATACACCATGTCCACCAGCTGCACTCCGGCCTCGTAGATGGGGTGGTCATAGTGGTCGGTGAAGAAATTGGGAATGCGGTGCCAGCGGACAAAGCCGCACTTCTCATAAAACGGCACAGTCAGCGGACTGTCGCCGGTGCCCACCTGTAAAAGGGCATAGCAACCAGCATATTGACGCACAAGAAAGTCAATCAGCGCCTTGCCGTAGCCCTTTCTCTGCGCCTCCGGTTCCACGGCGAGGTTCTTGAGCTCCAGAATCCCGCCGCCCTCGTCGGTGACGACGCATTCCGCCCTCACGCCGCCGTCCTCCAGCACATACATGGTGCCCCGCTCCAGATAGCGGTCGATCATGTTCTCCTGCTCATCCGCCAACAGCAGAAGCGGGAGGAATTGCTTTTTATTTTCGTGGATTTCTCGAATATTCATAAGCTGCTCCGATAAGTCGGAAGTTACAAAAGTGATATCTCGATTCCGACTACACCATATTTATTTTGCTTTTCTCTGGAATAATACATTTCCATATCTTCGGGCGAGGCGGTATTTATGTTATCCTCATTATAACCGCAGTTCAATAATGGCAAATTATCATATAACTCGGCAAATGAAGAAAACAAAAATAAATCTACAACTTTCACACGCAGGGTATCATTTGAATCCTCCGTATTTATAAACTTTATAGTATCTCCGACAGAAATTTGTTTTCTTTTTTCATCATTCAGACGTAATTCTATTGTTTTATTTCCGGTTCTTATTTCCTGCATCGGTGCAGGAGTTAAATTCATGACGTGTTCTTTCATTCAAGAATTTCCCTTTCAAATTGCAATTTTTCAGTGCTTCTTCACCTTTCGCTTTCCCCCTGCGGCGCAAAATAATGCGTCTGGGCATAGGCGAACTGCTCATTGAACCGCCGGGCGGCTTCCCGGCTCAGGGGCGTGTCCGGCTGCATCATGTCAAAGGCGTGCATATCGGAGTGGTACACGTCCACGCTGGCGGGAATCCCGCTTTTCTTCAGGTTCTCGATATACCGCACCGTCTCTGCATAGAACGGCTCCCCGTCCCCCACGATCTGATCGACCCGAATGCCCAGCCCGGCGGCGTGGGACTTCATGTACAGCAGCGCCGCATAACAGTCGTCCAGCGCCGCCGGATAGGGCGCGGCCAAGGCCAGCCGATACCCCGGCGACACCACCGCTTAGACAGGTGCTCTGATAATTCTCGCATAGGCATATTTTCATCTTAACAGATAACCGGCGCCTAATCAATAGAAAAAGTCCACCGCAGCTTATGGGTGAGGAAATGTGCCATATTCATCTGTCATAGCCGACAGACTTAATGCCTTTGGGAGACGCAGAAATGGAACGACAGGCGATGAAACAGTGGAATTGTAAAAATGCCTGCTTCAAGCTGTAATTGCATAAAAAGCTATATTCGGCGGACCTCCTTTGCTTGCGCGAAGGAGGTCCTTTCGCATTATTAGACGAGGCGGCTCTCTGTTTTTGAGAACAACCAAGGCGGGCACTCACATTGAATAAGCGAATATTCGCCGAAAATTCACAAGCTCCGGTTGACAGAGCGAATTTTATGAGTATAATATAATTAGAATTCGTATGAGGAGGCGTCTCCATGAACTTTGAAACCGAAAATATAGAATTCAAGGCTCAGTTTACTGAGGTAATCTATAAAGAAGTGATCGCTTTCGCAAATACGGACGGCGGCGTGGTGTTCGTCGGCATTGACAACAATGGAAATGCCGTCGGACTGGCAGATGTGGATCAGGAGTATACCCGCATCACCAACGGCATCCGCGATGCTATTGTGCCGGACGTTACAATGTTCGTGCGCTTTTCGATCCAGGATAACAGGGTGGTGCGTATTGCCGTCAGTGAGGGAAGCAACAAGCCCTACTACCTCAAAGGAAAAGGTCTGAAGCCCAACGGTGTTTATGTACGCCAGGGCACCTCCAGCGTGCCAGCATCCCCTGCGCAGATTCGCCAGATGATTAAGGAAAGCGATGGCGATGCGTTCGAAGAAATGCGCTCCATGGAGCAGAACCTGTCCTTTGAGGCTGCGGCAAACGCTTTCGAAAAATATGGAGTGCCGTTCGGCAAGGAAAAGTACCGTGCCCTTGGGATCACACAGAAGAATGATGAGCTTTTTACCAACCTTGCACTTATCATCTCCGATCAATGTGCGCATACGACGAAGGTAGCAGTTTTCGGTGATGATTCCAATACCACCTTCAAGGATAACAAGGAGTTCGGAGGCTCCATCTTTGCGCAGCTGGAGGACACCTTTGATTACCTGATGCTCTGCAACAGAACCAAGGCGTCATTTAAGGGCTTGGAGCGTATTGAAAAGCAGGATTACCCCGAGGAGGCTCTTCGCGAGGCACTTTTGAATGCCGTTGTGCACCGGGATTACAGCTACAGCGGCAGCATTATCATCAATGTGAACGATGAGCGGATAGAGTTCATCTCTATCGGCGGCCTCCTCCCCGGTCTCTCCACCGATGATATCCGTATCGGTATTTCACAGCCGCGCAACAAGAATCTTGCCGAGATGTTCCATCGCCTGCGTCTGATCGAAAGCTATGGCACCGGTATCCGCAGAATCTATAAGCTTTATGAAAACTGCCCCGTACAACCGGTCATCGAAGCAACCACCAATGCCTTCAAGATGGTGCTGCCCAATATGAACGCCATGACCGCCGCCGCGCCGAATCAGGCTTCGCCGGTGACCGCGCAGATGCAGAAGGTTCTTGACTATACCTCCGCGCACGGCCATATCACGGATGAAGAAGTCCAATCCTTGCTTGGAATCAAGAAGACCCGCGCTTTTGAGCTTATGAAACAGATGCGGAATATGGGGCTTGTGCAGAGGGTAGGCCGCGGGGCTGAAAAGAAATACTTGCTGAATTAGCACTCAGCCAGTGTTTGCTACAAATAATTAATTGAATGCGGCCATCGGTGACAGAGACTTATTCAGGAAGCAGGAAATGCATAAAAGCATCCATTAAAAACATAGAACAGACCATCGCCTCGGAGCAGTATCGTCCTGCTTTGAGCGAGGAATACCAAGAGCTGTTTCAGCGACTTACTCGGCGCTTAGAAGACACGTTACCCATGAACAGAGCTCGAATTATCGGCGATGAGCTTCGGCGTGTTTCTGAAACTGCACGAGAAGCCGACCTTGACTGCCAAAAATATATGGCGGCCCTAAGCGTATTGGTTGATCTTTCCCTTCAAGGCTGGATTTTTGACTTTCAGGATCATCAGCTTACCTTGAGAATGGAAAACGATAACATTGATGATAAAGAGAAAATACGCTATAGACTTAGCGCAGAGCGCAATGCGCAATTTAAAAGCGAAAGCATCGCACGCTTCATTATGTATATGGAGACCGAGCGGAATTATAACGGTACTCCAGTATCGGTTAAGTGCTTGATTGGAAATAAACAAGCTGTTTCTGCTCTCGTCTGATGACAAGAAACAGTTACACATTTGGACTACGCATAGATACGACCTCAGCCAGGAGGCAGCGGTTGCTATATCTAGTAAATCTGTTGATTCAAGCGAGCTTGAGATAAAAATGCCTCGTCCGGCAGATTGGCTGCAGGGTATGGAAGCAACGGTGTACAAGGGGCTACAAGCGATAAAAAGAAACAAGTGGTTTGATAGAGTGGAAAAAGTATCAGATTTTCCACTCTATTTTTACATAGTCGCTGGTTGCGCTGATTGATGAAATCAGGCTGTCAGCGGCTTTCCGCTTGTCCTCAAAGCTGATATGCTCCCAATCGTCCAGATACCCGGACAGTAATTCAATCTGCTGGGAGGACAGCGTTTCAATGGACAGGTCTGCAATCGCCTTGGACAGTGTTTTGCGGCGGTTGTCCAAATCCTCGATTTTTTTGTTGGCGTAGACAAGCAAGGTGGCGTTGGCCCCGGTCAGCGTATCAAGCAGTTTTTCAATCTCGGCTTCTACCTGTGCAAGCTCCACCTGATAGGCGGTAATCTTGGGATTGACTTTTCCCTCGCCGCCCCGAAGCAGTTTGAACTCCCGGAACTTTTCTCCCATAGCGGTGAAAATGAACTGTTCAAACTCATTCTTGCGGAGTGTGCCGCACCCCGGACAGCCCTTTTGGTCGGCCCGCTTGGAACAGCGGAGGTATTCATAGCCAGAGGGGTTATGGGTCGTTTTAAGTGCGTACCCGCATTTTTCACATTTGATTTTCCCGGCCAGCCAAGTGTTGCGGGCCTTGCGCCCATTCTGGAAAGTGATGTTTGTCATCAGCTTCTTGCGGCATCTCAGCCAAATGTCGGAGGATAAGCAATCATGAAGAAAATCCCGACGCTCTTTGATGGGGAAAAAGACAAGTACCATCTGCTCAGTCGCCTGATTTGAAATCTGGCGACTTTTGCATGAATGGTGAAAGCCTGTGCAGACACGCATAATCGCTGCTCATATAGGCCAAAATACAAGTGCATCGTATTTTGGCCTAAAAACTATTGATTTTTCCTCGCTATTAGGCTATAATAAAGGTGCATCGTATTTTAGCCTAAAGGAGGCGGAGCAATGTATATTGAGAGACAGCTTGAAAAGAAGTTTATTGCAATCAATGAGGAGTACGCCTGTGTGCTGCTGACCGGTCCGCGTCAGGTGGGAAAATCCACCATGCTGCGGCATCTGATGGAGGGGACGGCACGAGCCGAGGTTTCGCTGGACGATTTGGAGGAACGCAGGCTTGCCAAAACCGATCCTGCCATGTTCTTGAAGCTGCATCCCGCGCCGGTTCTCATCGATGAGGTTCAGTATGCACCGGAGCTGTTTTCATATATCAAGATCGCCGTGGATAACGGCGCTGCACCCGGCTCCTACTGGCTGACCGGTTCTCAGGCGTATCGCCTAATGGAGTTGGCACAGGAGTCGCTGGCCGGAAGAACCGCCATTCTTCATATGTCGGCACTGTCACAGTCGGAGCTTTGCGGTGCAATGGAGGTTTCACCCTTTTCGTTGGAGCTTGACGAATTGCAGAAGCGCAAGGCGGTGCTTTCCCCTGCCACACCGAAAGAGATATACCAGCGGATTTGGGACGGCGCACTCCCCGGCCACAGGAGCGGCAAGTATAAAGACCGGGATGTGTTTTACAGCAGCTATATTCAGACCTATATCGACCGGGATGTGACCACCGATATTCCCGGTGTGGATAAGGTGATGTTTGCCGACTTCATTCGCGCTGCCGCCTGCAGAAGCGGCCAGATGCTGAACCTGCATGACATCGCCGGAGATGTGGGGGTCAGTGACGATACCGCAAAGCGCTGGATGAAGGAGCTTGAAAAATCCGGGATCGTGTTCTTCCTGCCCCCCTACTCCAACAACCTTTTGAAGCGGACGATCAAAACGCCGAAGATGTATTTCTTTGATACAGGGCTGGTCTCCTATCTGACCCGGTACTCAAGCCCCGAAATTTTGATGAATGGCGCAATCAACGGAGCCATTTTAGAAAACTATGTTGTGTCGGAAATCATAAAAACCTACAGCAACAGTGCTAAGGACTGTCTGCTGCATTATTACCGCGACAAGAACAGCAACGAGATCGACTTAATTATGGAGAGCGACGGTCAGCTGCACCCCATCGAGATCAAAAAAAGCATCAACCCGCCCACACAAATTACGGGTGCTTTCAAGTTGCTGGATAAAGCCTCTGTGCCGAGAGGGACAGGCGCGATCATCTGCCTTCGGGAGGCATTGAGCGCAATCGACAGCAGCACATACATTGTCCCCGTGTGGATGATCTGATTTCGTTCCAAAAAAAATATTCTATATACAGCCGCTTGGTTTCCAAGAGAAATCAAGCGGCTTTTTCTATAGAGCGTGTTATTCAAAAAACATAAATGAAGGAGGAAGCAAAATGACAAACGAAGAACTGAACACCGCTTTATATAGGAAGGTGTTCGCAGAACAGGAGAAGTATCGGGAGTGGCTGCTTTCCCAGCCACCCGACGAAATCCTGAACCACTGCTACGAGTACACGGTACGGGAGGACATCGTGCTGGCACTGGAGGAATACGACTTGTCCGATAAGCAGTGCAAGGCACTCCTGAAGTCGCCCTGTCCCCTTGCGGATGTGTTCAAGGACTTTGAAAAGCGGGAGACCGACCACATGGACAACATCCGTGACACCATCGAGTGCCGAGCCAATGCGGTCATCCGGGCCGTTTTTTTGAGAGACCGGCGTGAAGCGAGGTGATGCACTATGAGCTATATTGCTGCGGAGGATGTTGCCAAGGCCAAGGAAATGGAAAAGTACATTACCGATGAACGCACAGGGCTGAAATATGAATTGGTCGGTGACTATTACCTGGTTGTCGGAGATGATGAGCCGGAGGAAGATCAGCCAATCGGGATATGGGGACAACGGCATTTACGCCATTTGAAACGCCGCCACAAGGTAATCTATGCAAATTTGCTGACAAGCGGCAAGCTACCCGAATATCTTGCGGATATGCAGGATTGGCTGGACCTCGGGCCGGGCCACCGCATGAACGTCCCCGGTACCAGCTGCGGCAACTGGAAGTGGCGTATGCTGCCTGGGGAGGCGAGCCACAGCCTTGCCAGCAGCATCCACGAGATGACCCGCATCTATGGCCGCCTTTGATAAAGCCCATAAGGCTCATAAGGCATTAAGCAGCCAACGCCATAGGCGTTGGCTGCTTTTTCAGCAGGGGATACAGAGGTACAGATATTTCAGCTTTGTTTTGCCGGGTATCAGGTGCGCTGCACCTGGCCATCGACCTCCGGGTAGGGCAGCTATCTGCAGCGGTGGCCCTTCATGGGTTATAAACAAAAAATAAAATAATGAATCATAGCGGCATCGCGTGGGACGACGCAGCTTGCCATTGTCTACAGGGGCTGTTCTGCACCTCCTATTGAGGAGAATACTATGCCGCTGCACATCGGACGATGAGAAAAGCTCCATTTTTTTCACAAACAGGGTAAGCGCGCTCTCTGAGTCAGCCAAGGTTTCGGCTCTGGCATTATCAGCGTGGCAAATTTTACGTACCGTATACCGGAATACCCTTCCGATCATGTCGGTGAAGGTAAGCTCCTCCCCGGCGTCCAGCTGATCGATAAAATCGAAATTGCCATCCTCACTGCGTCCTCCCACGATCAGTGTACCGTCATACACGCTGCCCATAAACCTGGCTGGACGAAAGCTCTGCTCGGAGCTGTCCCATTCTGCGCTTACTGGCAGCTTAATGCCTCGGCCCGGGAGCTCCAGCAGGCCGATAACATCAATTCCGTCGATCTCCACGGCAGCCATGGCGCTGTCAGCGCGATTTTCGATAACACCCGCTGATCGCTCCGGCAGAGCTGCTTCGATTTTTTCAATCAGAGAGGGAATGTCAGCTGCCCTTTGCTTATCCTGCGCCTGTCGCACGACGAATAATATCGCCGCAGCGCCCAGCAGCAAAACGCCCAGCGTAACAAGCAGGATGGAAAGCCCTTTACTTCGCACGGGACTTCTTCCTCAACACGATGCCCACCACCAGCAGCGCCAGCCCGGACGCAGCCATCAAGAGCACATACAGGGTCATATTTGTTGTGTCGCCGGTCTGCGGATGATTTCCTGCAGGCGTCTCCGGCTTGGTGTTGGTAATGCTGAAGGTATCGCCGCTGCGCTGAATGCCCACCGTATAACCCTCTGGCACATTCACTTCGTTCACGGTCCATACGCTGCCATCATCAACAGCCTTCCATGTGTACATCCAGTTGTTTTCAGCGCTGAGAGTCACGGACTGCTGCAGCTGTCCGTCCCTGCGAACCTCCACAGAGACGCTGACCGGGCGATCCTGGCCGCCGTCCCTCCAGGCCTTCACCGCTTTATAGGTGACCTCGCCCTTGGCTGGTGTGTGTACACTCATTTTTGGCCTTGCGGAGACGGAATACACCCACTGCCCCTCACTGTCCACCCCTGGCACGGCCGCCAGGAAGGATTCAAACACATAGTATTTGCCATCCTGCTCTGTGCGCACGGAGGAAACCAGGTATATGCCCGCAGTAAGATTATCAAAGACGACCTTGCCCCTCGCATCGGTTTTGGCAGTTTGGTCAGCCGCGATGCCATCGGCGAGAATGTAGGAGTTCAGAGTGATGGTCATTTCATCCCACTCGCTCTGAGAGGAGGTGCCGGTGACCTGGATGGGGTATGACCGGAAGCTCCCGGCCAAAGCATACTGCGCATCCTCGGTAATATCCGCAATGTGCCAGAGCTTGATGTCTTGCCCGGCAAAGACCATTCCCTCGGAGAAATAGGTCACGTCCAGAGTGCAATCACTGCGCAGCTGCACCTTTTCACTGGCCTCCGTGGTGGAGGCGGCGTGGGCGGTCACTGCTCCCGACAGGAGCAGTGCAGCAATCAGTATAAAGTTTGCGATCCGGTAGCTTATTTTTTTCATATCAGTTCTCCCTCGTCATTGATGGGAAGCTTCCGCTTCGCAGGCTTAAAGCAGACGTACAGAATGAGCAGCAGGATGATGGGCATTGCCACCACCGGTGTAACGATCAGCCGATCGATGATAAATGCATCCGATATAGCCCCAAAGGAGCGCATATCCTCAGATTCGATCCTGTGGCCGCGCACCAGCAGCCGATGGGAATTGATGCCATAGGGCGTGCAGGTGACCAGGGTGCAGAGTTCCTTCTCCTCGTCGATGAGCAGGTCGCTCACATCGTCCGGCAGGACGGTTTTAATTTGATCCACCTCATAAATAAAGGTCTTGTCCAGCACCGTGATCCGGAAGGTGTCGCCCACCTCCAGCTTGTCCAGATCCGAGAACAGCTTTGCGCTGGGCAGGCCCCGGTGTGCCGAGATAGCCGCATGGGTACCCTTTCCTGCAATAGGAAAGCTGCTGCCTTGAATGTGTCCGCAGGCATGGTTCAGCATAGAGGGGTCCGTGCCGTGATAGATGGGCAGCTTCACCTGAATCTTGTCGATGTCTATATAGCCGATGACGCCATCGCCGACGGCATTGAGGCAATCATCGTATCCGCTGATCTGCTGGTATTCCGTCAGCGGGAATGACAGCGCCTTCAGCTCACTATTGTATTCCTCCGCCCGCTCAAAATAGGCGGTATTGTCCTTAGGCGACAGACTCTTGACAATGGTGTCATAGTCCACGATGGCCCTGGATTGTGTGATGGAGTTCCAGTAGCTGCTGACGGACGGATACAGCAGGAGAGAGAGGCCCGCCAGGAAAACGCCCAGCAGTATTAAGGTGATTACTTTTCGCTTTCTCACGGGTTTATCTCCTGTTGCGTTCCAGGGCGCACGAAGCCGAACACACGGCTGTCCGGCCGCCTGCAATAGGCGGGCCGGGTGTATTCGGATGCGTCCGCCTTGGAAAAGGATATGCCATTGGGAGGGCGGAGGCGAACCTCCGCCTCCCATGGCGGTGCAGTGTGTCAGGGATGCAGGATCAGAAGGATTCCTTGCTCATTCTCTTGTTGGTCACCAGGAATACGCCTGCGCAGATGACAGCCAGAGCGCCCAGGGCCACAAAGATCACGGTGCCGATGCCGCCGGTTTCCGGCAGTGCAACGGTGGATGCATTGTAGATATCCACGGCCGTGTCATCTTTCATAGTAAAGGTATAGTTGCTGCTCCCGGCGAGGACGGTGCCGGTGCTGGGATCCTTCATAATAACGGTGTAGCCGTCTGTGGTGGTCTCCGTCACGGTGACCGAAGCACCCCTGGGGATGCCCGTGATGGTGGTCGACTCGTCGTTTTCAGAATAACGCTTTTTTGCAGATTGCCGCCGGCATCCGTATAGGAAACGGTAAAGGTAAAGCTGCCTGTGGTGTCGGGAGCGTTCACGATTTTCGTTAGCTTCAGGGCTCGCCCGGTATCCGCATAAGTGTTGGTGAAGGTGAAGACCGCGACTGTGGTGCTCTGCAGCTGCACAGCGTCATTCGTATCCGTCGCAGTCAGTTTAAACCCATGCAGCTTTGCGTCGCTCTCTTTAATTCTGTAGTAATCACCGAGCTCCTGATCCTTCATGGAGATACGGGCGGACAGTGTCCAGGAGCCATCGTCGTTGCGTGTCCAGCTGCCCAAATTTGTGGCGGTGTACGTCCCGACGGTTACGGGATTGGCAAAGCTGCCGTCAGCGGACCTTTGAACCGTAAAGGTCAGCTTTCCGGATAGCAGCTGCAGGTCAGACCCTCCACATGCTTTGTCAGCGTGAAATAGGGCTTTTCCGAGGAAGCCGGCGGGATCTGCTGGCTGAACCACACGTTGTCAATGTGGTTGCCGATGTAGTTTTTGTCATTGTATGTGCTTACAGCCATGAAGAAGAATCGGGTTTCATACTGCCCTGCCGGGATGGTGTACTGTCCGGAATGGGTGGTCCACACGCCTTGTTGGGCGGATAGATTACTTGCAACCGTGGCGCCATAACTGTTCGGATCTTTCAGCACCTGCTGCAGCTGATCCTGCGTGGTAATGTCCTTTGCGCTGCTTTCCGGCATCATGACCACGGCCATGGTATCCGTTCCGTTCCGGCCGCTGTGGTCCACGGACCAATACATGGTGGTTCCCGGGATGGTAGCTATGGTTTGGTACAGTGCGCCCGCGGCGCCGGCGTTGATCTCGGCATACTGCTTTCCGTTCGTTGGGGTGTCCTGTTTGTGATGTTGGGCTGCTTTACTCTTGTGATCAACGGTGCCTGTATCAATGATCTCAATGTAGCGTTCACGGTCATTTTGCCCCGTCTTACCATTCGGGTATTTAAACTGATCGCCTTCCGTATTTAACGCGGTGGTTTTCCAAAACAGGCCTGCAGTCCCCTCGGGCACAAATTCCTGGAAATTGTATTTGGTCAGATCCGGTGCCTCAAAGCTGCCGTTCAGAACGGAGGCCTGATAGGTGGTGTTGGTGAGCTCAGCCGACACGCTGTCATATACGGTGCCGTCCACCATCAGTACGGCCTTGTATGTCACGGAGGGCAGCGTGTCGCTGACAGTTCCGCCGTCCAGGGCCAGGAACAGCTTTTCGCCATGGTCCCCACTGATGTTAGACACGGTTTTGCCGCCAGCAGTAAAGTTTTTCGCCGTTACGGCCGTATAGTTCGCTCCGCCGTCGGTGCTCTTATACCACAGATACTGGACGTTTTTTCCCTCCAACGCCGCAGCGCCGCCGCCGTCGACGGCTGCCTCATAGCAGCCGGAAGTGGAAACATTGTCATTGATTTTAAGGGTCACATCTGTGATAAGGCCGCTGGCGGCAGGCGCCCGGGCCGGGGTGCTGTTGACCGCCGCGTCGTCCTCGGGCGTATCGCCGTTTGACGCCTCGCCCTCCGGATTTATGAAGCATGCTTCCGTATGCTTATGCTCCTCCATGGTACACACCAGGCCCTGGGGCGCGGTGGCGGGAACGGATATGACGCAATCCGCCGTGTGCTGGTGTACGATCCCCGTAACCAGACCGCAGATCAGGGTGTCACCGTCATAGCATGCGTCTGTGTGGACGTGCTCGTCCTGCTCAGCCAGTGCACACAGCAACTCACCGCTATCATCAAAGCAGAAGCTGTCGTGCTTGTGGATGATGTACTCGCCCTGGCCCAGATCTGCCCCGGCGGTGCATTGGATCTCCTTGTGAGCCGGCGTACCGGGAAGCTCGTAGCAATCGTCCGTGTGGACGTGCTCGGCAATGCCGCAGTAGGTATCCGGCGTGGATTCCATGGTGATAGCCGGCAGAATGAGCGCATACGTCGTCACAAAGACCACAAGGCATATGGGCACAGATATCGTGCTGCCCGAGGAGGATCAGACCAAATACTTCATGGTGTCCCTGATCCTCCAGAACCTGTACCGGGAGATCCTCACCGTGGCCGACGAAAACGGCGGCCGGCTCAAGAACCAGGTAGTCTTCTTCGCAGATGAGCTGGGCACCTGCCCGCCCATCCAGTCGCTGGAGCTAATGTTCTCCGCCTCTCGTTCCAGAGGACTCATGCTGGTGCCCATTGTACAAAGCATCACGGGACAGCTGCAGAAGAACTACGGGAAAGAAGGCTCTGAAATCATCGTGGACAACTGCCAGGTCAACCTATATGGCGGCTTCGCCCCGGCCAGCCAGACGGCGGTGGAGCTCTCCAAGTCTCTCGGCAGCCGGACAGTGATGAGCGGCAGCATCTCCCGCGGAAAAAACGATCCCAGCCAGTCTCTCCAGATGATGGAGCGGCCCCTCATGACGCCGGACGAGCTCAAGTCCATGCCCAAGGGCAGTTTTATTGTGGCCAAGACCGGCGTCCACCCCATGAAGGTCAAGCTGCGGCTGTTCCTCGACTGGGGCATTCGCTTTGGAAAGCCCTATGAGGTGCCGGAGAAGGCACAGCGATCCGTGGCTTATGCCGACAAACAGGAGTTGGAGGAAGCAATCATCCGCCGCCACTATGGGACGATTGTGGTAAATGAGGACCCGCCGCAGACCGCCAGCACAGCGGCCGGGGGTATGGCTCAGGGAATGCAGGCTGTACCGGATTCCCGCAAGACGGCCTTTCGGCCTTGACGGAGGTGAGTAAAATGAATAGTTTCAGAAATATCTATGCTTCCGATTTGAGCCACCGGGCCAGAAGTGTGTATATGTACCTCAAGGACCGGGCAGACAGCGAGGGCCGCTGCTGGCCGGCCATCAAGACCATCGCACTGGAACTGGGACTCTCCCGTTCCACTGTCAAGCGGGCGCTGGATGACCTGCAAAAAGCCGGGTTGCTGCGGAAGGACCCACGCTGGCGGGAAAATGGGAGCCTCACCTCCAACCTTTACCATGTAGTATGATGGAGGGGCACAATGTTGGTTGAAATGGATTTGCTGGACTACTTGGCTTATAAAACGGGATGCGGAGTTCTTTCTGATCTTCGGCTTTTCTCACGAAGTGAGCAACTACGCAGGATAGCTGCCGCAATTCCCCTGGACGCATGCAGTGAGCGCGAATGGCTGGATGCGGCACAGTATCTAACAGGTCACAACTTTGTGTCCGCGCTGGAGGCAAGAAACCGTTTGGCAAGATAGCATGTAAAAAAACAGACCCTCCCCGCCAAGGGGAGGGTCTGCATATCTGGTGAACCGAGTCCCGGTTCACTATGAACCAACCAGAAGTGCCCACTCTAAGGATTTTATTTAAGACAGAAAATAACAACAGATCTCATCACTTCTGAATCCAGTCCAGGAAGGTAGAGACTTTCTCCAGATCCTCGTCCCCAAGTTCCAGTAAACGCTCCCTCAATAAAGTCCGAACTGAAGATGGATCGTCGAGTCCGGAGAAAAATTCTGATGGAGACATATCAAAATAGGCAATGATGTTGAAAAGCTCTCTCAAAGACGGCAGGGCTGTTCCACTGGTGATGCCCCGGATATAGGAGCCACTTTTGCCGAGTTCCAAGCTCATGCGATGCTCAGACACATTTTTCCGCATACGCAATTCTGTGATCCGCTCTCTGACATACGCTTCGCAGCGAATACACTCATCCATCTGGCTCACCTCCTGCTAATTATTATTTTAGTATTAACTATCAGGCGGCGTTCGTAATACCACAATCAAAATCTTCTTTATTATTTGCGTAATTGGTGATATAATTATTAAAATAGAGGATTGATGCGCTATCACACTACTAACCTCAAGGGAGGAGCAACATGACTTCCTGTGCAATCACCGGCCCCAGGCCTTCTCGGTTTCAGTTCAGATACAACGAGAACGATCAAAGGTGCATGACCCTGAAGGAACAAATTAGAGCTGAACTGATCCGGCTTTGTGAACAGGGAGTCCATGTTTACTACATAGGCGGCGCTCTTGGCGTGGATATGTGGTGCGCTGAGATATTGTTGGAACTCCAGGGGAAGCAGTATCCGGGTACACACATTATTACGGCAATCCCATTTGAAGGCTATGATCAGGAGTGGAAACCAGAGTACAAGGTCCGGATGGCTCTTATCAGAAAGCATACAGAAAATGTCGTGGTATGCGCGGAACCGTCCTCCGACAGTTATCGCAAAAGGAACTTCTATATGGTGGATCATGCTGACTGCCTTCTGGCTGTATATGACATCAATCATCCCATTTCCCGCAGTGGAACCGCAATGACAATCCGCTATGCTCAAAAAAAGAAATTGCCCATCATCTTCGTCCAGCCTTGAAACCTACTATAAATAGGCAACAGGACTATCTGGAAAGGCAAATAGATGGAAAATATAAAACGGGTTCTTTACAGGTTAAAATTTCATATTCATAATTACACTTTTATGCCCCAGTTCTTACGCCAAAAAATGTTTGATATCCGATGCTCGAAATACATTCGAAACTTGGATAAGGAGGGAGATGAAGAAATCTCCGCTGAAGAAGGCGAAAAATTTCGAGAGATGATAGATGAGTTTGAAGACCAGCACCTATCAAACCTGCCAAAGCTTACGCCGAGGAGAACCATGCTGTTCTACTCAGATATCATTAAGCACTCACGATGTAACTGGGTGACGGCACATCGTTTTCGCCGCTATATCTGTCTCTTATACACATCTGACGCTGCCGA
>ENA-OZWZ01000035-OZWZ01000035.1-human-gut-metagenome-genome-assembly--contig:-NODE-35-length-26724-cov-6.096592_pt1 | contig 26724 bp, 19 predicted proteins | sample MGYA00244852_ERZ654088 | MGnify/ENA primary metagenome ERZ654088 (study PRJEB26926, sample SAMN06164960) | human gut metagenome | biome: ENVO:00009003; feature: ENVO:2100002; material: ENVO:00002003... | reverse complement strand
CCCCGACACAGCATACACCGTGTCGGGATTTTTTGTATATTATGAAAAATTTTCAAAGACTGACAATACAAATTTCAAAAGTGTCAATTGACAAAACGGGAATTTCGTCTTGACAAATGATTTTTTGCAAAGAAAATGCTCCGATGCTAAAAAGTATCGGAGCATATATGAGCTTTTTTATAATTAACTGACGGTAATTTTGTTTTGACCGCCTGTTATGTCGGAAAAATTGTTTTTAGCACTTTTAACGAATGCGAAGATTGTTTTCAAAAGCATATTTCTCGTTTTGCTGTCAAGACCTGCAAAGGATTTTAGAATTGTTCCCGTGTTTTTAAGCGGATTTTTCAGCATCTCATTAAAGGTTGCGGTTTCGGTCAGCGACAAAAGGGCAAAAACCTCTTTTGTGAACTCCCGTCTTTGAGCAATTGTCAGCGATTCAACAAATTCTTTCAGCGTGTGGTCAAAGAAAACGCTGAAATTTGTAGTGCTTTTCAGCCTGATAAGACTGTTCTGCTCAATCTCCCATGAATAGATATCGTGCTGAAGAAAACCTTTTTGATTGCTCTTTACAATTGTGTAGCTCTCCTCATGCTCAAATATCATGCCGAAAATGCTTGACTGCGGAACAAAGGTGTATATTCTGTCGTCGACTTCATAAAATCCGCTGTCCCTGATTTTGTCAAGAGAAAACCCCGGTCCGTCAAAATTGTAAATATAATCAATACGATTTCTTGAATTTTCATCGGTGAAAGCACCGGCATAAACCGCAAGATTTCCGCCCTTTGAGTGACCGCCCAGAATGAATTTTCCGTTGAGCATACGGACTGCCTTTTCAAAATAATCAAGAGCCTTTTTCTGTGACGGCAACGGAAATGTGAAGAACATATTGAAGTCCTCCTGCCAGCCGACAAGAGAAAAGTCCGTTCCTCTGTATGAAATAAAATAATTCTTTTTGAGAAATTCAAAAGTGATTGCGGAAAACTGCATACTCACATCGGACTCAACCTCGTTTACATACCCCGAAACAAGAATTTTGCCGAATCTCTTGCTCTCTGCCGTTGCTTTCAAAAGGTCGGCGTCACCCTTCCACAATAGATTTTTCTCGTAATCATCGGTTGCAAACACACGCATTGCCGCCTGTTCAAGGGTAATTTCATCAAACAGACAGGACGATACCGCACCGTCAAAAGGAAGATATGAAAGCCGTGAAAGCACAAGTGCGTCAAGCTCGTTAAAACCATCCTGCTCAAATGTCAAATCGCCGCGCCAGCTTATGTAATCAAATATGTCAGCCATACAAATGCCTCCAATCTGTTTTCTCTCCGTAACTATTGTATCACTTTGTGCTAATTATTTCAATACAATTTTGATAATTGTAAAAGAAAAGGACAAACGGCTTGCGTTCATCCTTTAACAGTATATGAAGTTATCTGAATTTTGCGATTACTTCAAGAAATTCTTTTCCGAATTTTTCAAGCTTTGTTCTGCCCACACCCGAAACTTCAAGCATTTCATCGGGTGTTTCGGGGCATTTTTTGCACATATCAATCAGCGTTGCATCGGTAAAAATAACATATGCGGGAACGCTCTTTTTGGACGCAATGCTTTTTCGCAAAGCCTTGAGTGCGTCAAGTAATTCGGAATTGACAGGCACTTCGGGGCGGTGCGTTTTGACAACCTTTTCGGAGTTTTCAACTTTCTTCATCACAAGCCGTTCCCGTCCGAAAAGCACATCTCTGCTCTTTGGCAAAAGTTTTAGAACCTCGGTTTCATTGTCGGATGAAATATACTCCTTTTCGGCAAGAAAGTCAATTGTGCCGAAAATATGCCTTGCCGTAACCTCTTTCATTATTCCGTAGGTTGACTGACTGTTAAGCTCAGCTTTTAGAATTTTCTCGTTTTTACTGCCCTTTAACACATCACAAATCACAGTTTTTCCGTACCTTTGTCCTGTTCTTGCAATGCAGGACATAATTTTTTGAGCATCAATTGTGACATCAACAAGCTTGTGAACGGAAAGGCAGTTGGAGCATTTTCCGCAGTAAGCCTTTTTATCACCGCCGAAATACCGCAGAATAAATCCACGCAGACAATCGTTTGTTGTGCTGTAAAAGGTCATATGCTTTAAGCGTTCAAAATCACGCTCACGAATTTGCTCGTTTTCTTCAATTGTAAGCTCATCGTTGCCCTCGGAATTTTCAATCATAAAGCGGTTCAATCGGACATCCTTCGGGCTGTAGAGCAAAATACAATCAGCCTCACCGCCGTCACGGCCTGCCCGTCCTGCCTCTTGATAGTAGCTTTCAATGTTTTTCGGCATATTGTAATGAATTACATATGTAACATTTGACTTGTCAATTCCCATACCGAAAGCATTGGTTGCGACCATAATATTTTTTCGGTCAAAAACGAAATCCTCCTGATTTTTCCTGCGTTCGTATTCATCAAGTCCTGCGTGATATCTTGTAACCGAAAAGCCGTTATCGCAGAGCAATTCGCAGACAGATTCAACATTTTTTCGGGTTGCACAATAGACAATTCCCGACCTGTCGCCACGCTCCCGAATGAGGTCAATAAGCTTTTCGTCCTTTGACGATGACTTTATTACACCGAAGAAAAGGTTGGGGCGGTCAAATCCCGTTGTAATTTCAAACGGATTTTCAAGCCTGAGAATTTTCTTTATGTCTTCTTTTACATCATTTGTAGCCGTTGCGGTAAATGGTCCGACAATCGGACGATTTTCAAGGCTTTTAATAAATGAAACAATTTTGAGGTAACTCGGTCTGAAATCCTGTCCCCATTGTGAAACGCAATGAGTCTCGTCAACTGCAACCATTGAGATTTTTATCTTTTTGCAGGTGTCGAGAAATCCGTCAGTCAACAGCCTTTCGGGTGCAACATAGATGATTTTGTATTTTCCGTGTTCAGTATTTGAAAGTACTCGCAGAAATTGCGGATATGAAAGGGAGCTGTTTATGTATGCCGCAGGGACTCCCGACTGAACAAGCGAGCCGACCTGATCCTTCATAAGCGAAATGAGAGGTGACACAACAATTGTCACCCCGTCAAAAAGTAATGCGGGAATCTGATAACACATTGACTTGCCTGCACCTGTGGGCATAATGCAAAGTGCATCTCTGCCGTCAAGCAAAGCGTCAACTATCTGTTCCTGTCCGTCTCTGAAAGAATCGTGTCCGAAGTAATCTTTCAACACGCTTAATTTATCACTCATCTTTTTGCCCTTGTCTATCATTCTTTATTAGAATTATAATCATTGTATTCCCGTTCAATCCAAGTCATAAGCAGATTTACAATTTTCTGCTGTTCTGCCTCGTTAAGCTGCTTGTTCTTTGCAACTCTGTACCACTTGTTAAGACACCCTCTGCAACAACAGGCACAGGCGTGCTGTGCGATAAAAACAGGGTGTCCCCTCATAGGCGTCTGCTTTCCGTCATTCGGAATATATTTTGGTGCAAGCCGTGTTCTGACAAAATCTTTTGCGTGGGAGCGGATTTTATCCATTCCCTTTTCATTTATGTAGTCGATGTCCTTTTGCTTTAAATGAAACCGACTGCGAAAATCCGACTTTTTCAGTTTGTTTAGTGCCTCATCTATTGTTTGCATCGTTTATGCCTTCTTTTATTCTCATAACTTAATTATAAACAATTACTACGGTAATGGCAAGAAAAAATGCGATAGTTTTCTGTTGCAAAAAACAACCCTACGATTATTTTACCGTAGGAGTTGTTTTCATAGGGTTGCTTTTCAATTGTTGTTAAAGATTAAACATCTTTGCAATATTTTTCAGCAAGAGCAAAGAACGCTTTTTCAAGCGAATCCAAGGTTTGTTCCGTCATACTGACCGACATACTGTTTTTGTCGGAAAATATGATTTCAACGATTGTAACCGTGGCGTCATCAACTATCAGTTCTTTGTTTTTCGGATTATATTTTTTCAGGATTTCCAACGCGTCATCGGCAGCATCGCACAACAACTTCATATCCGTTTCGTTGATTAAAACATTTTCAAAAGCGATATAGCCGCATTTGCAGATAGCGTCAAAAAGGTAAATTGTGCCTTCTTTTCGCACATAAAAAGAACAGCAGTAGTCAAAATTTGAATGATTTTTTGAATAACTCACGGACACTATTTCTTTTTTTGCACGCATTTTTCGTTTGGAAATATTATGAAATAACGACCGTAAAGTCATATCGGTTATGTCATGGTCGTTCCGCAGAACGGACAGAATTTTGGAGGATTGCCGTCAGGCTTATAGCCGCATGCAGGGCAAACAATTGCCGCAGAGTTTTGCGGATTAAACGGCTGTTGCGGCTGCTGATTTCCTGTGTTGCTCTGCACAGGCATTCCGTTCTGCTGATATCCCATATTGTTCTGCATGGGCATTCCGTTCTGCTGATATCCCATATTATTCTGCATCGGCATTCCGTTCTGCTGATAACCCATATTGTTCTGCATACCGTTTCTGATTTGTTCGCATAATCTCATCAACTGCATTCCGTCATCAAACGCTCTCATAAGCTCATTTCTTACAGTACCGATTGACGAATCAACATACATTGATATGTCGGTTATGAACGGATGATTTACGATGAATTTTGCTTTCAGAGAAGATATTCTTTGCGGAGATGACGATGTGTTTGTATCACGAACATACGGCTGAAGCGCAAGAGGAACATCAAGCATACCGTTTTGCCCGGAAAATGAGTTTGTTGCACCAAACTGACTGCCAAAACCGCTGTTCATGCCCTGACGGTTATCATAGCGGTCGTACTCATCGGGGATTCCGTCACGGTCGGAATCCTGCAGGGTTGTATATCCGAGTTCAAGCCAAAAGTCCTGCAGCTGTGAAAAATCGAATATTTCAGGATTGCTGTTTTTGAAATCTCTGCCTATTGTGAAATAGAATTTTCTGTTATTAAAATCAACAACAAGCTTTTCATTTGTGCCGGCACTTGCCGACTGAACAAATGCCGAATATTTCTGTCTGTTCTGTTCACGCTGTTCAAGATGAGTTTTAACATCAGCTATTGTTCTGTTTTTCCAACCTGATGAAAGCGAACTTAATTTGTGCTTGCAGTCGCTGCAAAGATAGCCGTCTGAAAGCTTTTGCCTTGTGAGGGCATTTACCTTTTCCCCGCAAAGGTCACAATATTTCTTTTCAAATAGTCCCATAAGCGTTCTCCTTTACAAAAGACTAACGATTTTCTTTTGAATGTTTGTAGCGTCTACGACAGAAATTGTTCCGTCATTATCTGTGTCGGCGAGTTTTAATTGATAGGAATCAAATTCAACATTATGAACAACCTGTTTTTGAACAAGTGTTGCGTCAATAACATTAATAACACCGTCCATATTGACATCATACGGAACTGTAATGTTTACATCAAGGTTAACATCTTTCTTATCAACATTCACTTCATATACCCGTGTCACGCATTGCGGCTTGCTTACGGTAATGACATATTTACCTGTACCTGTTTGATAATAATACAGAGTTGCATTTTTGTGCACCATTTCATCTGTAAAGCTACTCTTATAAACGCCACCAGGAGTGTATTTATCAAACTTAACAGTAATAGTGTCATCCGGTGAGCCGCCCGTTCTGAAATCTATTATAATGCATGCATTAAACTTTTGCGTAACTTTAACCGATTCACTGTAAATAACATCACCGTTTTTACCCGTAACAGCACATCTGAACTGAGTTTCATCAAAATCCGTATTCGGTCTGATTCTCAAAGTATTTGATTTTGTACCCTTGAAGGAAAACTGGTTTAATGTAGATGAGTCGTCATCTATGTTTTTCCACATTCTTATTATACCGGTGGGTGTTCTTCTCTTTACTTTCATCTGCCACTGATAGCTTGCGGCATTTTTGGCAGCAACCCATATAATTTCTTCTTTGCCTTTCATAATCATAATTTCTGCCTCAGGGAACTGATGTGTAAATGATGGCGATTCATATGGAACAATGTAATATGCCCAAATATAATATTGACCTGTGGTTTCATCCTGAAGAATTGTCGCCTGACTGTCGCCATTGTACAAACCGCATACTGCGTCTTTGTCAACCGCATATCCTCTGTTCATATTAAAGTATAGCTGACAACAATACATACCGCTGTCAAAAGTTTCTCCGCTGTCGAGCTTTCTGCTAATTTTGTTGTTTTCGTACTTATACCACTCAATATAATCAAAGCTGTAATAAGTGCTGTTTATCGGAGTTGCCGTTGTTGAGGGGATTTTTCCCTGTTCAGGTTTCTCCAAGCCTAAAAATCCAATTGTAGGAATTTCTGTCTTCTCAAGAAGTCCCGGAAAGTTACATTTTCCCGAATAAAAAGTACCGCTCTTTGAACCCGTTACTTTACATCTAAAGACAACATCTTTCCACCCTGAGCCGGGTCCTACAAGTTCTGCGTAGGTCTGAAATTTAAGATGGTCTGTAAAAACACCCGAAAATTTCGAGTCGGGTCTGTCGGTTTTATCGGAGAGGTTAACCCAGCTTAGGCTCGGATACTTTGCCTGCCATTGATAGGTAAAGGTTTCGTCTGTACTGCCGCCGTTTACTCCCACGATAATGTTAAGGACATCTCCTATGTAAACCTCGGTGTCGATATATTTGATATAAGCCTGAGCCGCCGCATTTGCGGTTATGGCTGTCATAGGAAGAGCCGTTAAAAGCATAAGCACACACAGGGCAACGCTCGAAATACGCTTTGCTTTTTTCTTGATTTTCATAAAAATCCCTCCTTTATGCCCAAGGGTCAACCGAAGCCGGAGTTCGTATATCAGAGAGTGCAAGATTACGCCATAAGAACCATTGATTGCCCTTTCTGCGAAGCTCAATCGGACGAGGTGAGTCTGCTCCCGACGACTGAACCTGAACCTTTGCATAACCCTCGCTCTGATAGGTATATGCATACTCGGAAACGGTTATTTTGTACGGAACATTCGGTGTATAATCGTTCTTCACGGATGAACCCTCAAAATATGAGCGAGGAATATATCCCCTGCCCTTGATTCTGTCACGCAAAAACTGAATATCCATCCCGTTCATCGGCTGAGGTCCTTTTAATACATTGAGCATTTCTATTGTGTTTTCCGGGCTTTCATCATATTCAAACAACACAAGCATTGCAAATGCCGCTGTTGAAAGAGGTGACGAAAAATCAAGCTCCGGCATTTTTTTGAGTTCATCTGCATTTTTCGGATAATCGGCAAATACAAATGTTTTGCTTTTGTACCTTGCATTGTTTACTGCTCCCGAAACAGCCTTTGTAACATTGTTTTTTACAGCCTGATTTGTCATATTTTTTAAGCTGTCAAATATACCCATAAACAGTACCTCCTTTTTAAAGTGCGTCAAGTGCGGCAGCAAGATAATCTGCCGTTACGGATGAATAAAAAAACGAGCTTATTTTTCCGAATTGTTTTGCCTGTTTAACCCTGTCGGCAAGATCGGGGTATGACTGTTCATCACAAAGCAGAGCCGTTTTGCAGTTTGGCAAATGTTCTTTTATTTTCTCACAAAGCTCAAGCCGCTTCTCGACAGTTGAATTGGCAAGTCTTGTGACATCCATAAGCAAAACATCAACTCTTTGTGCAATGCACAAATCAAGAATTTCTCCGTCCTGATTCGGCGAAACATTTTCAATGCAGAATCTTCCCTTCCTGACAAGTGCATTTTGAATAGCCTCACTAAGCAAATTGTTCTGAACACTGAGCAAAATTTTCTTCAACGGACATCACCCCTTTTCACCTATATCTTTCACTTATATTGTACAATTTTGCGGTACAAGATGAATGTGCCAAACGGCATATTTCACAACATAAACAAAAAAACACAGCCGCCCGATTGCTCGGACAGCTGTGAACTTGTGCTAAAAATATCAATGGTGGGTAATTAAAAGGGGGGTAAATAATAAAATAATTATGCTTTGTTCTTAACAGCACCGATAATGTAAAGTGCAGGAATAACAAGACCGCAGATAAGAGAGAACACATTAAACTGTGAGCCGCCTATCATACTGATAATTTCGCCTGCAACACACATAACCGCAACAATAACGCCCCATACAATACATGTGTTTGCCTTGTTCGGAAGTTTTGCATTGATAACGCCGATAATACCTGCAACAAACTCAGCAACCGCACTGATAAGTGCGAAAACACCGCCGACATAAAGCATAGTCATATCGTATGTACCGTCGTTAAAAGCTGCAAGTGCGGCGATACCGAGAATGGCGATGATTGACACGATCAATGCAATAGCACCGAATACAATCATAAGGATTCCCGTTACTTTAAGAAAAGTTGAACCTTTTGCCTCCATAGTTTTTCCTCCTGTCATTAAATAATAAATTCTATGCGCCCTTGCCTTTAAATATTAACCTGACAAAGGGAACATTTTGTACAAAAGATATCACCGTCCAAGCAGTTATATCCTGTAATTGTATTATACTGTTTTAACAGCAAAAAAATATGTGCCAAACGGCACATATTCAGAAAAAAGTATTTATTTGTCGTCATTTTTGTTATCGAGAATTACAATTCCCGCCTCTCTTGCCTTTACGGCAAGCTCTGTTCTCGACTTAAAGCCTGTTTTTTCAAGCATATACTGTATATAGTTTTTGACAGTACCGGGAGCAATGTAAAGCCTTTTTGCAATTTCCGTGTTTGTATCGCCGCTTGTCAGTTCACGCAAAACCTCAAGCTCTCTTTCCGTAAAATCCGTACTCATTGCATTGCCGAATCTGATTTCGGGAGTTGTGTCGGGAAACACACGCTCACCGTTCATTGTTCTGTCCATAAGCTCAATGATAGGTTCGGGACTTACCTCTTTGTACCAAAAGCTGTCAACCCCTGCCAGTCTTGCCCGCTTCAGGTAGGAATATTCAGGCATTGAGGTAACTATGATTATCTTGATTTTCGGAAACTTCTTTTTAATTCTTTCAGCCGCCTCAAGACCGCTTGCACCCATGGCCGTACAAATATCCATTAAAATCAAATCAACATCTGAATTTTCGCAATGATAATCCGCCATATCGGCATTGCTGATTGAGCCTGCCAGCGTATAGCTTTCACTTTGATTTACATACATTTCAAATAAAGTTCTCGGCATTGACTGATCTTCAACTATCAGTACTCTTGTCATATTGAAGCACCTCACTTTTTGGAATTGTGATTTCAAGAACAAAAATTTCGGAAGTCGATATTTTCATGCTTCCGCCGATTTGCTCCGCTTTTTTTCTTACGGAAGAAAGTCCGCCGCCCTCGTTAATTTTTCGGGGAGGTTTTCTGCCGTTATTCTTGAATTTAAAGATATAATTTTCACCGTCGTCAAGACTTTCAAGAAGCATTTTATCCGCCTTGGCGTGTCTTGCGGCATTGTTAAGACATTGCAATGCTGCAAAGGTCAGCACCCGTGCAACCGCATTATTGTCTGTCGGAAGATTGCCGGCTATTTCAAGCGTTATGCCCACCAGCCTTGCGGCATTTTCAATATCCTTAGCAAAGTTTTCGTCTTTGCGGTCGTTCTCTGCGGTGTTTAAAACAGCAATATTGTTTCTCCACATTTCAAGCAATTCTTTATTATTTTCAGGCAGATTACTGTTTTCGAGATACTTTCTTGTTGCTATGAGAGTGCTTCCGAGCCTGTCATGAATTATCTCCTTTGTGCGGAGAATTTCTTCTTCTCTTGTCAGGTCACAGACCATTTCATTGTATTTTTTCAGATGAACATTAACCTTTTTCAGCTCGCCTATCTCATATTCCAAAATTGAAGTCAGCTTCGTAAATTCTGTTATGTCGGTTGCGACAAGCTGAAAATATGACTTTGAAAAAATTTCCGTTTCCGACAACGAAAAGCTGAAAACTCTGCCGTCATTTAATCTGACTGTAAATGTTCCGTCATTTTCATATTGAGAAACCTCTTTTATCTTTTCTCTGAAAGGCGCTGCAATGTTAAGCGATTTACCCGTAAGCTCAAGGCATATACTCTCCATAAGGTTATTTTTCAGCACAACAAGTCCGTTTTTATCAAAATAGCAAAGTCCGGCAGGCAGACCGTCAAAGCTCTCCTTGATTGACATTGCGGAAATATTGTTGTTCCTGCAGCGGTGAAGCCTTGCCGTTATGTACACAGACATTGCCGTGCAGTATGCCGTTATACCGACAGACAGAGCAAACGGCATTCTGCCGAAAAATTCAGCCATTATGTTAATTGAATTGTCATAGTAAATTTTACTCAGAATCTGAGTGCTTACCAAAAACATTGCCGATGAAATCACCGCAATAGCAACAGCCGAAACCGACCTCCACAATTTGATTTTATACAGAAAAGACACTGTTGCGTTGTGGATTGCCATGCAGGTAACAACAAACTGTACGCTCATCAGTGCAACGCAAATGAATGAACGCATTTCAAACACGGGAGTCATATGCCGTCACCTCCGCTCTGCATACGAACAAACACAAACAGCGTGTCGCCGTCATATTCCGTGGTGACATTTCCGCCGAGTTTTGTAATATCGTCAAGTAAATCATCGGGAATTTTCATTTCATTTTTGCTGTCACAATTGATTTTTAAATCAATAAATTTATTATCAGCCTTTAAATTAAACAGCAACGCATCTGTGCAATTCATTTTGAGTCTTATAAATTCTCCGATAAATTTGAAGATTGCAATTGACTTTTCAGCGGATATTTCTCCCGATACATTGCTGAAAAACGAACAGGAAATTCCGTAAACAGAAATGTACTCGGCAAGTTCTCGGATACTGTTTTCAAGCTCAAAAGCATTCAGCATTTTTCTGCTTTTTGCCATAATGAACAGATTGCTTATTCTCTTGATGTAAACATTCACAACACAGGCACGGGCATAATTGACCGAAATATCTCCGCTGTTATTCTCAATGTTTTTGAGTATATTTTCAAGGTCGCAAAGCTGCGGGCGGATAAATTCGGTTATGTTGTCATAGAGCTTGTTCTGTTCGGTTACTGCCGCTCTGCGTTTTTTCAGCTCTGCCTCTGATTTCAAGATTACATTGTATTCTGAAATCTGTTCCTTAATCTCCGAAAGCTCTCTGTTAATTCGGTTAATTGCCGATATGTCTTCCGTCCAAACTGCCTTACCGCCTTTTATATTATGCTTTTTAAGAATTATATTTTCATCAATCATAACGCTGTTACCGTTTTTCAGAACAACATTTTTTGAAACATTTGCCGCATTTTTTGAGCGGTATTTCACATTGCCCTCATTGTCAAATATGAGAGCGTTAAGATTTGACGCATTGAAAAAATTGCCGTAACCCGTATTTGACGGCACAAGACCTATCTGAATAAGGCTTTCCCATAAAGCAATTGAGGCAAAACAGAATACCTCGGGAACATTATAAATTCTGAGTCCCGAATATCCGTGATTCAGATTGTTCCAAACGGTATAAATTATTGCGACAAGAATTATTACAATCGGAATCCACAGCTTTTTGCGTGTTGCGGAAATTCTGCATTGATTGATTGAAAGCACAATTGACGAAAGCACAAGCATAAAAATCCACACTGCAATTACATAGTAAACAGGTCCGTAGCTGTATTGTTTGTTCCAATTGTGAAAATCAGGTTCAAATACAAAAGCAAGCTGATGAAAATCGTTCGTCATAACAAGCAGCACAAGAACGGCGGCAGGTATAATCAAAAGATATTTTCGGTTATTTGTATTTTCGGGCTTACCGATATTCAGCGTTGCAAAAAACATCATAAGCGGCAAAAACACCATTGCTATGTAATATGAATACCAAAGATACCGTCCGTATGTGTTGATGTCGGCAGGGCTGTTGTATTTTATGGCACGAAGAGCCATCCACAAGAGCATAAGCGCCGCGGATATCACAAGGCAGATTCTTATATTCTTCTGAACAATGCGATATGAAACAGACACACCCCAGCCTATAATAAGCCCCGAAAAAATAATAACATCAAAATTTTCCATATAATTATCTGCTGAGGAAGTAAGATGAGAAAAAATTCTCACCGCACCGCCAAACAGGAATATAATTATCCCGATAACAGTCAGAAGTTTTGTTTTGTCTACTTTGCGAACCATATGCCACCAACCGGTTAATTTTAAATAGATTTTATGTGAATCGCCAAATTAAGATTGTATCACTTTATTACATAATAACACAAAGATATTGATTATACAATTGAATATCTTCTTAAAAAACAAAATTAGGGTTGATAAATTCCGACTCTGTATCAATATCGGCACCGACAGACAGAGTCATACTTTCAGATAAAACACAAAGACCCCTTATGACAATTATTATGATATTGCCATAAGGGGGTTATCGTTTATTCGTTTTTACTGCTGTTCATAAAACAAATCTGCTCAGGTTTAAATTTTGTTTCTTCGTTTTTTCATATAGATTACAGCTACGGCAGAAATTATCAGAGTGAACAAAATTGCTGTCAATATTATTCCGCCTGTTTGAACTGCGTCTGCGTTGTTGTTGATTTGAGTGCCATTGCCTGAGGAGTCAAGCGGGGTTGTTTCAGATGCAGCCGAATCTGAAGAATCAATGGGTTTTGTTTCAGATACAGCCGAATCCGAGGGGTTCGGTACGGTCGGTTTTGTCGGTGTGACAGCTGAATTGTCAACGATTGCATTTGCGGTATCGGTAATACCGTTTGCCGCTGCAGTAATGACAGCTTTACCCTCCTTATGACCTGTAACAACGCCAAAATTGTCAACCGTTGCTATGCTTTCATCAGATGAAGTGTATTTAATCTTACTGTTTATCTGTGAAGCAACAGGCTGAACAGTCTTGTCAAGTTTTTGGGACTCATCAACCTTTACGGCAACATCGTCTATGCTCAGGGACTGAACTTTTTCCGGAACAGGCTTTGATGTGAGTCCGGGATAGAATTCAGAGATTACATTTATATCTTCCTCTGAATTGCGTGTTTTCCAATCCTTTTCGTTCTTATCGGAAATCAAACATTCAAGATATGCCGTATCGGTTCCCGTCTTTTCAAACACCCGTGAAGGGATATCATCGGATATAAAGCAGACCTCGGCAGTATTTCCGATTTTGATGCTGTTTATCTTTTCTCTGCCAAAGGAGGTGTAAATCGGATTTTTCGCCTTATAGCCGTCCTCCATTGCTTTACACATTTCTTCAACATCATAATCAACAAGCCTTACATAATCTCCGTCCGAATAATCTTCATTGCCCTTATTTTGAACCGTTGCACGAACAAAGAACTTAGCGTTGTCGTTATCATCGGTAATCAGGTTGATTTCGGACAATGTCAGTGATGTAATGTCAAGGTCTGCACCCTGCTTGAAACTGAATGAATCGGAAATGAGCTTTTCTTCTCCGTTTTCAGTTACTGTGAAATACATTGAAACCTCGTCTGCTTTCTTATCATCGGGAAGAGTGTAATAGAAATCAAAAGCTTTTGCCTCTGCCGAAAGCCATACGCTTTCCTTTGTACTGTCATAAGCTTTTCCGTTTACATACAGTGTTACGGTTACATTTCTGCCCGATTTGATGCCAAGATTTTCAGCGTGACAGGTAACATTGACTGTTTCACCGCCCGTTGGATAATCGTTGCCGAACTCGATTGCATCTATCGCCTCAGGCATATGATATTCGGAATCCGTATTATATTCGGAAACAACAAACATATTGTTTACATATGTACAACCCTCATCCGTAATCTTTCTGTCAAAGGCATTAAATGCAGTAAGCAGGTCGCCGTTTTCAAGAACTACCGCTGAGAAATTGCCTTTATACAGACCTGAGTTTTTGCTTCCGTAAATACCGTTTTCTGTAAGATAGGTCTTGCCTCCCCAATAACCGTTAAGCAGATATATCGGGTTGTCAAGTTTTTCGGTAATCGGATTTGAATTTTCGTCATACATAAGGACTCCGTTGGAATCGAGTTTACCTACTTCCGTAACCTTATCAAAACGGTTGAAAACAAACTGCCTTGCCCATATTTGTTGTTGATTGCTCTCGGTTGTTGTCCACAATGCGTAGATATCACCGCTGCCGTTGGTGAAAACCGAGAAGTCATCGTTTGTGGTATAATCGTCTTTTTCGGAAATGAAGTTAGGCTCAACATACGAGTCACTTATCTGTGAATATCCGTCTGCGTCACTGTAAAGTCCGTTTGTAAAAATGTTGGTAATATTCTGATAAGCATATGCTCCGTTACACTTGTAGAACAACAGAGTATTCTCAACACCCTGAGTGTTTATGTTAATGAACCTTGGATTAGCCGTAACATATCCGTCCTTTGTAAGACGCATTGGATTCGATGATGTCATTTTTCCGTTGTCCATCTTAAAGCTTTGGATATAAAGAGAATTGTTTGTTTCAAACTGTGATGAATCAAAATCGCTTTCAACCTCAAATTTATCAATAGAATCAAGAGTAAAGCCGTATGTGTCGGAGGCAACATATGAAAGCAAGGTTTCGTCACCGTATGAAACGGCATCAAAATATTTGAGATACTTTCCGTTGATTGATAACGCCTCTCCTGCCGACCATTTTCCCGTTTCAGCACTGTAGGTGGATGTGAGCAAAGCGGTTGGCATTGACTGCAGCTCCTCAATAGTGGTATCAAGGGTAACCTTTTCCATGTTCATTGACTGGTAGAACATCTGAACAGAATTGCTCTCGCTGTTGTACACAACCTTCGGCATCATATACAGCTGCTTTTTGCTTTTATCCGATATCACCCTATAATCGTGGAATTTGCCGCTTTCCTTATTATAGAAAATAGTTGCAATGCCGACTGAATTCAGCAAATCACGGTTATTGCTGCGTGACGCTATCATACACTTGTTCCAAGCGATAAGGATATCATCTCCACAGTCTGTCATAACTGCATCGTGGTCTATTTTTTCGTAATCCTCTGTAAGCTGTGAAATTTTTTCAGAGGTTTCTTTGCCGTAAGCGTCTTCAACCGCACGCTTTAAAAGTGAGCCTGAATCAACAATGCTGTCTGATTTTTCATCATAGATATAGAAATGAAGAACATTATCTTTAGATGTTGCAATATCTGTTGATGTACTTACGATAAGATATCTATCATTGCCGATTGAAATAATTTCGGGATTTACGAGTGTGTCGGTTGACTGCACAACCTTTTCTTCGATCGCATTATTCGGAACAGTCAATTTTTTGGAGGTTTCTGCTGTTGAAACAACCATGTCCTTTATCGTTGTATTTTTAAGCAAATTAGTTTCAATCTTAGACTGAAGCCTGCTCAAATTCATAACATCATTTGAATCGCCGAGAGTGTTGAACATTTCGGTTGTAAAGAAGTTATCGCTCCAAGAAGCTTTAAGGAACAAAAGTTCAAGCGTTATACTGCCTGACATTCCGACAGTTCCTACTCCTCTGAGATAATCATTGAATTGGATATCAAACTTAAAGTCAACACCGCCCGATGCAGAGAGCAAGCCGTCAAAGCCAACGCCAACACCTGCTCCGAGTCCGATTTTCAGCTCATATACGCCCTGGAAGGTTGAAGCGTTTGCATCATCGAGCTGATCGAGAGTAAGAGCAACCGATGAACCTGTTTCGCCGTCATTGTTTGCAAAAATGCCCATATAAATGTTCACATTGATTGAAGCCGTAAAATATGCAAAACACGGAATATAGCACAGCACAAACGGCATACTCACTCTTATTGAACCGCCTGCGCCTGCAATAAACAGGTTTCCGACAAAATTCCATTCGCCGTTATCGTCAACATAATAGTTGCCCTGATAACACAATGTAATGCTGAACGAGAGTTTTACCGCCGTTTTCATATTCAGCGAGTCGGTAAGTGCTTGACCTATGGCGTTTTTTGGAAGACCTGCGGATGAATTGTTGGCTGTATCGTAACCGTCCAATATGCTTCCGAGCTTTTTCGCCTTATCAAGAGGACCTGCCGACGCCCATGTGCTGTCTTTTGAAGCGGCATCTTTCAGCTTACCGAAGCTTACTCCGATTGTAAGTGTATTGATTTCGTGACCGTCCTTGTCTTTTCCTGCCGTACCTGAATTGATAATCGGGGTAAAACCTTTTAATGAAACAGTAGGACTTACATTGCCCAAGACAGGGATAGGCTGAGCCATTGTACTCGGCGCACCCACATCAGGCGCATAGGTTATTGTATCTATTACTGAGGTTGCAACAAAGTTGTATCCTGTATCAAACTTTCCGTAGCTTGAATAGATTTCGTTTGCATTACTGTCGTAACCTTTCCATAACATTTCAACATAAAGCCTGTCGCCCTGCTTTACCATTTCCGAAAGTGTACTTGCCCAATGCGAAACTGTCTGACCTTTTTCAAGCTCAACATCATATTTAGATTTTATTCCGTCCTCATTTTCAATGCTCCAGCGAACAAGATTGACAGGTTTGTCGGCACTCTGTCCCTTTGTGTTCAGCGACAGGTCAAACTGAACGGCATTTGCGGTTATGAGTGTAATTGTATCGCCGTAAACCGTTCCGTCCGAAGAAACTGCGTTAATCCTTGTGGGAACAACACCGTTTGTTTTATACTGCAATTTTAGCTGTGCTGTTATACTTGTTTCATTACCTGATGAAAGATAGTCAGCCATATTGATATCGCAAATATAGTAACGGTGATTGAAAAATACCAACGCTCTGTGGATTTCGTCCTTTGATGCCGAAATTTTTACTATTTCGGAGTTTTCACCGTTAGGATTTGATTCAAGACAAAATTCACCGTTCTCATCCGACACAGCCGAATAGCTGTCCATAGTAATCTGTGCTCCGCTTACAAGGTTGTATGTATCGGTTTGGCTTGTCGGCGGATTTATAACCGTACCCTCCTGCAGCATTGTTTGTCCGTAGAAGTTAAAGGTTTGATAATCGCTGCCTGTTTTTTCAAAGGTCAATGTAATATGGTTATCATTGACATCGTAAGGGTTTTGTATTGCAAAGAAGAAGCTGTTTCCGTAATAGTTTTTTGTCTGATGCGACGCACTGTCGGTATAGCTCCACCTTGCACGGTAGCCCTTGTCAGGCTGAGCATAAAAAGTGATAATTTCATTTACCGACATATTATTAAATACAGTATCGGTTGCACCGTCCTGTGCCGAGTAGCCTTTAAGTGTAACCGAGCCGTCGGAGTTTTTAACTGCATACTTTCCGTTTTTGCCGATAAAATCACCGTTGTCGGGATTTGTAACCTTTAATACAGTTGTTGTATCTGCAAGGCTGAAATTCGGAGTCACCGAAAAATACAAATCCGAAAGCTGTACATCAACTGAAAGCGTTCCTGTATTTTTGGTTATAATATCGGCAGTTGACAGCAAATTATCCGTTGACGCCGCCCTTGTGTCAAGCTTCATATTCCAAAGATGTGACGAAATTCCGTCGGCATATTCAAAATTGAATTTAAGGGTATCCGCAACAAGGTAGTTATTTGTATTCTCTCTCGGTTTAGTCCAGCTCAGCGTACCGATATGCTCGTTTGAATAATAGAATTCGCCCTTGCAGTTTTCATTATCGGCAACAAATTTCTGTCCTGTTGTTTTTGTGTTGTCAAAGCTTTCAACGCGCAAGGAAGAATTTGACACCGTATACACAGGCTGAATTACTATCTTCTTATCCTTTATATACGAAGCATATTTTTCAAGAATTTCAGAGGTAAGAGTAAACGAATCGCTGTCAAGCTTATAAAGCTCAGAATGATTTGATGTTTTTCCGCTTTCACAGAAATACACACCCTCAAGCTTTACCAAGCCGTTAAACTGAGTGTCAATAGCCGCAGAAACAGCCGATGTTTCATCTCTGTAAATATCAAAGGATGCACCTGTGTTTCTGTCGCTGTCATGCATAGACGCAGGATCAACCAGAAGAACATTTTTTGCGACCTGTACATTTGAAAGCTTGCCGTCAACATAAATTGCCGTAGTGTCAGGCTCAATAATGCTCAGGTTATATTTTGTCATATTCAATCGAAGATTATGGTTAAGATTTTCAGCACCGCGATTATAAACCTTGTAACCGGCATAACCCACTACTGCACCCTTGTGAAGAGCGAGATAGAGATAATGATCTCCCTTAACCTGATTCTGATCAAGATTAGCTGTTCTTTGAATAAACGAATCGCCGATATTTGTCATATTCCAGCAACCGCCTATACCGCCGAGTTCATGCACCCAATCGTAGTTAGAGGTATTCGACTGAAATTTATCGGTATCGGCAACATAAAAAAGTTGGTCGTCAGACGCTGTTGAGCCACCGAAGTTATCAATTGCAATTGTGATTGAATCAACACCGGTAAAGTTAATTTTTTCTCTTGAACGGGCTGAAACGCAGTTATTCTTACTGCTCCAGTTGTTATCGTATTCAAGCTTCATATCAGCACCGTCCGCTTTATATGTGTGATTCTGACTGCCTGTACCTCTGTCCGTAGCGGTAGCAACATCAAACTGTGAGGCGTCAATTATCTGAACTCCTCTTGTGCCTGTGTTTGTGTCAACCATTGAAGATGAAACATATTCTTCCGAAGCCGTGAGAGTGGTTAGATGTCTTTCCTCTGCGGTTGCCATATCGGTAATGTTCACTTTTTTTGTCTGACTTTTACTGTCGGCAACCGTTATGTCGTCAAGACACACATTAAAATATGTGCCGCTTTTTGCACCGTCAAGCATTGTAACCGGAATTTTAATTTCAGACATTCCGGGAGTAAATTCAAGCGGCATTTGAACAGCATTGTATGCCTGACCTGCTTTTGCGGTAGCGGATTCGGTTCTTATTGAAAATGTACCCGTAGTACCCATATTACCTGTTCTTTTTACGGTAACATAAGCTTCATCGCTGTTTGGGTTTACGCTTGTATCGACAAGCTCAAGATATGTAGGAGGGATTTCCCTGTCTTCAAGTATTGTAAAGGCACAGCTTGTCTGAGCGCCTATACTGCCGCCCTTTGGATTGCAAAGATTCAGTGTAAATTCAAGATTTGCCGTAACTTCGTCCTTTTGATGAGTCTGAATATATACGGTCTTTGATTTTTCACCGTCTGCAAAATTAAGAGTAAACTCACTCGAAGTCGGCATTACTTCATTAAGAAGATAGTCGTTATGCTTGCTGGCATTTTTACGCACCTGCTGAGTATTTTCGTCATTGTTTGACGGATAAATCCTCTCGCTTTGAGTGTGCGTTGCAATAAAGCTGTATTCCTCCATATCGTAATAGGGATTTGCTTCACCGTCAACGGGCGTTGAAGAGGATTTGTTATCAAGAAAAATCTCGTAATCAACACCGTAACAGGCTGTCAAATCGACTGATTTTACCGTAATGGAAGCCTCGCCCTTTGTTCCGCCCTCTCTGAACACATCAACAGCATAAAATTCGTCCTGTTTAAGCTGTGACGATGAAAGAGGAAACATAAATGCACCGTTTGGATATTCGGACTGCGCCTCCTCGTTTTCCGAAAGATAACGCTTTGCAAGCTCATCATAATCATACAGCCGTGTAAAATCCTTGTCGTTTTCTTTTGCCGTAACCGATAACGATGATATACCGCATAACAAAACCGACAGGCTAAGAATCAAAGCCAGACTCCTTTTGCCTGCTTTTTTAGCATTTTTTACTACGCTCATTACAATTGCACCTCCTGATTTATTGAAACCTGTTAATATTATTTTGCTTAAATTTTACCACATTATACACAATATGTCAATTGCGCCGCTGCAATTATTGTGCAGTTTTTGAAATAAAAGTTATTTTATAATAATCTTCACAAACAACAAAAAGCACCTTACATATTCGTAAAGTGCTTAATCTGCTTCTTCTGTTTTAACCGTTCTTGCTCTCGGCTTTTTGGGAGCGTCAGACTTGACCTCTAAAAAAACCGCCCCTTTTACGGAGCGGTTAAGATTTATGCAGGAATATATTCCGATTTTCTCGGAATTTTTAAAAAAGAATTAACAATAGGTAAATCAACATCATAAACGGCGGTTAATTTTCGCAGTAGCTTCCGCCTTTTCACGGCTGTAAAACCTACTTTGGAAAGTGAGTGAAATTAAATTTCATTTCTGCCCTCAAGAGCCTTTGCAAGGGTGTATTCATCGGCATATTCAAGATCGCCGCCAACGGGGATACCATAGGCAAGCCTCGTCACCTTTACACCAAGTGGCTTTAAGAGCTTTGAAATATACAAAGCTGTTGCGTCACCCTCAACAGTCGGATTGGTTGCCATAATGACCTCTTCAACCGATTCCTCGTTAAGCCTTGAAAGCAGTTCTTTTATAGTAAGATTGTCGGGGCCGATACCGTTAAGCGGCGAAATTGAACCGTGGAGAACATGATAAACGCCCTTAAATTCGTGGGTGTTTTCAATTGCCGCGGCATCTCTGGGAGTTTCAACAACGCAGATAACGGAATGATCCCTTGCGGGATTTGCACACACGGGACAAAGGTCTTTGTCTGTAAGATTACAGCATTTACTGCAATAGTGAATCTTAGTGTGAGCGTCCATCACAGCACCCGCAAGCTGTTCTGCTTCAGTCTTTGACAGATTGAGAACATAATACGCAAGCCTTTGAGCGGTTTTGTTGCCGATTCCCGGCATTCTTTCAAACTGCTCCACCAAATTTTCAAGCGGAGCAACATTATATCCCGACATAATCAGAACATTCCCGGAATGTTAAGTCCGCCTGAAATTGTTTCCATTTTGCTCTCTTTTTCCTTGGCGGCTGCTCTGATTGCTTCATTTGCGGCTGCCATAACAAGGTCTGCGAGCATTTCTACATCTTCAGGGTCAACAACCTCGGGTGAAATTTCAACCTTTGTAAGTTCCATTTTGCCTGTCACGGTAACCTTTACCGCACCGCCGCCTGCTGCTGCCTCATACTCTTTTGCCTCAAGCTCCTTTGATGCTGCCTCCATATCGTCCTGAAGCTTCTGAGCCTGACGGGCAAGCTGCTGAATGTTGTTTGCTCCGCCGCTGCCGTAACCCTTTGGTAATCTTGCTTTCATAATTTTATCTTCCTTTCGGTTATTTTTGTGTTATTATTACATCGCTTCCCTGCAAGCTTTCAACAAGCCTGTCAACGGGATCGGTTTTGTCTTCCTGTTTTGCACTCGGTCTTTTGTACGGACCGAGGTTATAGTGCTGACCTGTTGTTTCAAAAATAAGCTGACGGATTTCCTGCCGTCTTTCGTTATTTTTGAGAAGTTCAAAAGCCATTTCGTTATCTGTGTCAATCAGCATATATTTTCCGCTTGTGTAAGCAGAAGAATTTGCAAATGCCGCCGCAATCGTCCTTGAAACAGGCTTCATATTGTTGACTACCTCCGCCCAATCGGGGAAGGGCTGTGCGTTGTTATAGATTGCGTCAAGGTCAACGCTCTGCCTTTGAACTGCTTTTTTAGGTGCGGAAGCTGTCAAAGCAGGCTGTTCCTGTGCAGGCTGACCCTGAATTTTCGTTGTCGGTGCTGCGGGCTCATCCTTTTCCGTTTCAACAACAGGCTTTACTTCCTGCACTTTTTCGGGTTCGGATTTTTGAACCTCCGGTTTTGGAGTTTCACTCTGAACAGGCTGTGACACAGCTTGTACCTGTTCGGGAACACAGTTTACCCTTATTCCCTTTTTAACTGCCTTTTCAAGGGCGGTTACCCTTGCGGTCAAAGCCTCAACCGTTCCGTCAAGCTCTGCCGACGACAGCTTTACAACCGCCATTTCAAGCTCTGTTCTGTCGCCTGTTCCCCTGCCCATATTCTGATATGCCCTTGAAAGCACATCCATATAATAAACAATGTCGGCAAGTGACAGATAATCCGACTGGACTTGAGCCTGCTCAAACTCATCGTCAGCCATAATAATGATATCTCTCGGATTTTTCACCGACTTTATCAGCATAAGCGTTCTGAAATGCGAAAGCAGTTCATCGCAGAGCCTTGCCATATCCTTGGACTCACCGTAAAGCCTGTTGACAATTTCAAGAGCCTTTGCGGTGTTCTTATTGATAACGCAGTTAGCAAGCTCAAAAAGATAGGTCTTTCTTGCAAGTCCTGCGGCACTGCGAACAACATCTTCATCAATGTCTGAGCTGATTGCAATACATCTGTCAAGAAGAGAAAGAGCATCCCGCAACGCACCGTCGGCAACAGATGCGGCAAGCAACGCTGCACCGTCGCTCAGCGTCACTCCCTCCTGACTTGCAACATAGAGCAGTCTGTCTGCTATTGCACGGGGTGGGATTCTGTGAAAATCAAAACGCTGGCATCGTGACAGAATTGTCTGCGGAAGCTTGTGAACCTCGGTAGTTGCCAAAATAAAAATTGCGTGCTCTGGAGGTTCTTCAAGCGTTTTGAGCAAGGCATTAAAAGCCTCGGTTGTAAGCATATGAACCTCGTCGATAATGTAAACCCTGTATTTGCACTTTGACGGCTTAAACTGAACCTCGTCAATAATCTGGCGAATATCGTCAATTTTTCTGTTGGAGGCGGCATCCATTTCGGTAACATCAAGAATACCGCCGCTGTCGATGCCCTTGCATATTTCACATTCACCGCAGGGATTTCCGTTTACGGGATGAAGACAATTGACCGCCTTTGCAAGAATTTTTGCGCAGGTAGTTTTGCCGGTACCCCTTGAACCCGTAAAAAGATACGCATGGTTAAGACGGTTGGTGCTAAGCTCATTTAAAAGAGTTGTGGTTATATGCTCCTGTCCCGAAACATCGGAAAAGGTTTTAGGTCGCCATTTTCTGTAAAGTACCTGATACAAAAATTCACCCCTCAATCAACAAAAAATGCAAGCCGTCAGCCGAAACAACGGCAATCGTACAAATGAGTGAACGACAGACTTACTGCATCGCATCGGCAATACTGCTTAATGCTGCTCGGTTCCCCGCCTGACATGATTCACAGACCCCAATCGCACAGGGCCTGTCGCTCACTTAATTGCACGCTTTTTGACTTCTTGCAATTCTGAACTGAATTATTCATTTCTTTATTCGTAAAAAGAAATATATTGTACAAAAGAACACCATTGCAAGACAAGCTGAATATCCAGTCTGCTTCACAACGGGTTCATTATACCATAACCGATTGATAAAATCAATAGGTTATGGTTATTTTTATTGTTTGCAGTCACAGAAAGATATCGTCTGTTTTGCAGCGGCAAACCTTGTTCACCGCTGCAAATGAATACACATTTTTGATTAAATCATAAGTTATGTGAATAAACAAAATGTTACATCAATGCGGGCGTCCAATGAACGCCCCTACAGCATAGACTGCATAAACACTTGCAATTTTGCACTCGGGCATAATATGCTGTTTATTATGCAATCTATCTTCACGAATTGGGAACGGCGGCTCGCCGTCAATTTTTAATTTGCTAAGATTTCCCTTGCAACGAATACACCGCCGGCGCTGGCATGAGAAAGTGAATGTGTAACGCCGCTGCCGTCACCGATGATATAAAGTCCCTTGTGGGGCGACTCAAGGTGCTCGTCAACATCAACTTCCATATTATAGAACTTGACCTCAACACCGTAGAGAAGTGTGTCATCGTTGGCTGTGCCGGGGGCAATTTTGTCAAGAGCATAAATCATTTCTATGATACCGTCAAGGATTCTCTTTGGAAGCACAAGACTCAAATCGCCCGGTGTTGCGTCAAGAGTCGGAACAACAAGTCCTTCTTTGATTCTGCTCGGATTGCTTCGGCGACCTCGAATCAAATCACCGAAACGCTGAACAATTACACCTCCGCCCAGCATATTGCTAAGACGGGCAATGCTTTCACCATAACCGTTGCTGTCCTTGAAAGGCTCTGAAAAATGCTTGCTGACGAGGAGTGCAAAGTTTGTGTTCTCTGTCTGCTTTGCCTTGTCTTCATAGCTGTGACCGTTTACTGTGATAATGCCGTTTGTGTTTTCGTTTACAACGCAACCCTTCGGGTTCATGCAGAATGTACGCACATTGTCCTCGAACTGTTCTGTGCGGTAAACAATCTTGCTTTCGTAGAGTTCGTCTGTGAGGTGTGAAAAGATTGCGGCAGGGAGCTCCACACGAACACCGATGTCAACACGGTTCGACTTTGTGGGAATATTAAGGTTATGACAAACATGTTCCATCCACTTGCTGCCGCTTCTGCCGACTGAAACAATACACCTTTTGCACTCATAATTTTCGTCGGCTGTGTCAACAAGGTATCCTTCCTTATCATTGCCGTTCTTGAGTTCAACATTTTCAACAGGTGTATCAAAGTAAAAATCAACCTTGTTTTCAAGGTAATCATAAAGATTTTTAAGCACAATGTAGTTGATGTCCGTACCGAGATGACGGACTGATGCGTCAAGAAGATTAAGCTTATTCTGTAAACAAAGCTTCTTAAAGCTTGTGCCTGCTGTGGAATAAAGCTTTGTACCCTCTCCGCCGAACTTCATATTGATTTCGTCAACATATTCCATAAGCTCAATAGCTTTTTTCTTGCCGATATGTTCGTAGAGCGTGCCTCCGAAATCGTTTGTTATGTTGTACTTACCGTCCGAAAACGCACCCGCACCGCCGAAACCGCTCATAATGGAACAGGTTTTGCATGAAATGCACTTTTTAACTTTGTCACCGTCAATCGGACATTTTCTCTTTTCAAGAAGATGACCTTTTTCAAATACGGCAACCTTTATTTCAGAATTGTTTGTTACAAGCTCATATGCAGAAAAAATTCCGCCCGGACCTGCTCCTACAATAATAACATCGTACTTTTTCATTATCATTTTCTCCTTTATTTGTTGTGGGTAACATTTAAGGGCAATAAAAAAACCGCCAAAACATAATACTACGCCCCTTAACGGGGATTATAGTAAACTGTTTAAGGCAGTTTGTAGATACACCCGTCCGTATTACGGGCTTATACAATCCAACTTCTGCACACGGCAGAAAATTGTTCTGATAAAAGTCATCAAAACCTTGGTTATTGTAACAAATAACATCACAATTGTCAACAAAAAAACGCAAAAATTTAAAATCTATTATTTTTTCTTTATCGCATAAAAGCTACACAATAATTATGCTTGCCGACAAATGCATAAATATTATTCAATCTTTTCGGCAACCTCGCCAAGACGCTTGTAGATGCTGTTTTCGGGAACATAACCTCTTACAAACGAAAGCGGATAGATGTTGGTGTTTCTGCCGATTACCGAACCTGGGTTAAGAACGCTGTTGCAGCCTACCTCTACATGGTCACCGAGCATTGCACCGAACTTTTTAACATTTGTGTCAACCTTTTCGCCATCGCAAAGAACGGTTACAAGGCTCTTGTCACTCTTAAGGTTTGATGTGATTACACCTGCGCCTGTGTGTGACTTGTAGCCGAGGATACTGTCACCGATGTAGTTATAGTGTGGAGTCTGAACGCCGTCAAAAAGAATTGAATTTTTAAGCTCTGTTGAGTTGCCTACAACTGCACCTCTGCCGACAATTGCATTGCCTCTGATAAAGGCGCACTGTCTGACCTCGGCATCTTCGCAGATGATGAGCGGTCCGCCGAGATATGCGGAGTCAAAAACCTTTGCACTCTTTGCAACCCACACATTTTCTCCCCTCTGTTCGTAGATTTCGGGATCAAGAGTTTTTCCGAGTTCAATGATAAATTCGCTTATTTTCGGAAGAGCCTCCCACGGATAATCAACGGTTTCAAGCAAGGGCTTTGCAATAGTCCTGCTGTAATCAAACAAATTTTTTGCCAGTAATTTTTCGTTTTCCATTTTTAAAATTTACTCCCAATATATATTATTCTTTCAAAGAATTTTACAGTTTTATACCTCAACAAAGAACAGCCAGTAACCGCTTGCGTCCTTTCCTGCAACAAACTCAACTCCTCCGCTTATGTACTTTGAAAATACATAGCTTTTGCCGTTCTGAGGATTTGTCACGGTGGCACAGCTGCCCTCGTGAACCCAATGCTCGTTGAAAACATTTATTCCCTTGATGAGAAAAGTCTCTTTTGAAGTTTTGCCTACAAATCTGTAATTTTTCATAAAATCAGCCTTCTTTGACCTCTTGCGGTGACAGCCTGTTGTCAAGACCTGTCTTTTTAAACACAAGCACAACGACAACGGCACAAATCACACCGAGTAACATTCCGCAGAGAACATCTGACGGATAATGAACATAGTTATAAAGTCTTGAGAACACAATCAAAAGTGCAATCACAAGTGCCGGTATTCCGAACCGTTTGTCCTTGATGAGCATAACGGTTGCCGCCGCAAGCGACGAACAGCTGTGTCCCGACGGAAAACTGCTGCCTGACGGAATGGCTATGTTAAGCCCAGAGCCGGGATTCAACTCAGACGGTCTTGTTGAATAATCGATATTCACCATAAACGGCCGTGGTCGGTTTATAAGATTTTTTATTCCGATTTCGCCGATAAGAAAGCCGATTGCCATTGCAACAAGCATCATAACTCCCATTGAGCGAGTTTTTTTAAAAATTATAAACACAATGCCGACTGCAATCCAGAAAAGTCCCATTTCACCCATATAGCTGAAAAAAGCCATAATCGGATCAAGGAAAGAGCATTTAAATGTGTTCTGAATAAATTCAAGAACCGAGGTGTCAAATGATTGAATCATATCAAAGAATGACATATCATTTTCCCTGTCTCTTATACACATCTCCGAGCCCACGAGACCGAGGCTGATCTC
>ENA-OZWZ01000020-OZWZ01000020.1-human-gut-metagenome-genome-assembly--contig:-NODE-20-length-34851-cov-8.795350_pt1 | contig 34851 bp, 35 predicted proteins | sample MGYA00244852_ERZ654088 | MGnify/ENA primary metagenome ERZ654088 (study PRJEB26926, sample SAMN06164960) | human gut metagenome | biome: ENVO:00009003; feature: ENVO:2100002; material: ENVO:00002003... | reverse complement strand
AGGTTTCGGAATTGATCTTGCTGCGGATGGTGGTATCGGCGCAGATTTTGCCGGTTTCGTCCAGGATCACTGCCTTGGTGTAGGTGGAGCCTACGTCGCAGCCGCCGTAATATTTCATAGTCAATTACTCCTTATTTATGTAGTATGGTCCGAAATTACATACAAATTTCGTCATCAAAGTCCAGCAGGGTGGGATCAACAGGCTCGGCCCGCATCACCGTGCGCATATACTCGTTGACCTTGTCGCGCATGGTCTTGCGGGAGACGGTGCGGGGATCCATCAGATCGTGCTCGATCCAGATCAGGTGATAGCCCCGCTCGCGGCCCTGCTCATCCAGGATGCCCTGGACGGTGGCCATGTTCTTGCAGGCCACGTTCTGATACATGATGATGATGTTGGCGTTCCACGCCTCGCACTGACGCCACAGCTCGTCCACCACGTTCTGGTAGCCGCCGTTGGTGTGACGGCGCATGACCATGCGCTCGTACAGACGGGCCAGATCCAGCAGGGCCAGCTCGGGATCCTCGGTCTCCAGGGGCTTGGTGAAGTTCAGACTTTCCATCTCCACCAGGATGTTGATGCCCCAGCAGTTGGCCAGCCAGTTGGAGAAGTTGGCATAGTAGTGGGCCGGGCAGGACCACACGATGCCGCGATAGCGCATCTTGCCCACCCACGCCTCGTCGCGGCGCTCGTAGGCCTGGAGCAGGAGCTTGTTGACCTTCTTGCAGGTCTTCATGACACGGGGATCAATACCGCCGTCCATCTCATAGTTCCACTTGCGGAACAGCTCGTAGCAGGGACCCAGCAGCTGAGGATAGGCGGTCTTGTTGACCTCCCACTTCTCCAGCTCGTACTTGGTCTCCTCGTTGAAGCGCTTCATGGCGGAGAAGTAGGCGTCCCAGCTCCACTGGGCGCCGGTCTTTTCCTCGATGAACTTGATGCAGGCCCGGATGTCCTCCGCGCCCATCTTCAGCGTGGCCTCGTCCTCATACCGGACGGGGAAGCACAGATGGAACACCGGCAGGTCGGGGAACCGGCGGGCCATATAGGACGAGGCCATGGTGGACCCGTCGCAGGGCATGGAGGAGGAGATGAAGCAGTTGCCCATATGAGGCAGAGCGTCGATGACCAGAGCGCCGCACTCGGAGGAGGGCACGGGGCAGGTATCGGCGGGCAGGCCGAAGGATTCCACCGCGTCAATATACGGCACGCAGGTCAGCTGGTCGATCTCGGACACCAGGAATACGGGCATCAGCTGATAGGGGATGCCCAGCAGATCCGGGAAGCCCGCCATGATCTGGCCCATGGTCATCTCGTCGAACAGGACCACCTTCTTGTTCAGCTCGGCGCTGTTGCCGTTCTTCTTGTCGCACTTGGCCAGGAACACCAGGTTCTCGGCCACATAGCGGAAGATATCGTAGATCAGCAGGTGGCTCATCTTCAGGGCGTTGCTCCGCTGGCCCATGGTGTTCTTGTCCATGAAGCTGACGCAGCACACATAGGAGATCATCCACCGGTAATAGAACGTCATGTTCAGGGCCGGGACCAGGTCCTTGGAGAAGGTGCCCAGCAGCATGCCCCACGTCCGCAGCCACTCCTTGAAGTCATAGGCGGTGTCGGCCACGCCGCGCCACTCGCGGCGCACGGTGACCATGTCGCCCTTGCGGTACAGGGTGCCCAGGTGCTTTTCACCGGTTTTCAGCAGGTCCAGCCGTTCGGCGGGGGTCATGGCGGCGATGGTCTTGGCCTCGCGGACCACCCGGCGGACATTGTCCTGGACGTTGGCCTTCTGCTTGGCGGCGAAGGCCTTCCAGTCGGTCTCCTTCAGCATATCCCAGATGATGCCGCCCACTTCCTGCAGGTTCCGGCCCTGTGCCTTCCAGTCCACGTTGTCCTTGGCCCGGAAGAACTTGGGGTTGGGGAATTTCATCTTTGCCATTACTTGGTCCCTCCGTTCTTTTGGATGCGCTTGATCTCCAGGGATTCCACAAAGGCCTGGACGCGGGTGCGCAGCTGGCCGGAATTGCCGTTGTTGTACAGGCGGTCGATGGACAGCACCGGCCAGTTGTACTCCTCGTGCATGATATAGCTGACCAGAGCCCGCTCAAAGCCCCAGTAGTCGCAGTATTTCATCTGCTCATAGATGATGCCGTCGGCCTTGAACTCCCGAGCCAGACGGTCGGCAGTATCCCGGCGCTGCTGGACCTTCTCGTCGGCGATATACCGGGCGCACTCGGAGTGCTGCATCACGTGCAGGCACAGCTGGCGCAGGGGATCCTCGTCGTCCTTCAGTTCGATGACCTCGCGGCCGGGGGTGGAGCCGAAGCAGTAGCGGTCGGACACCACCAGGGCGCCGCAGCCCTCGATGAGCTTGGTCAGCTGGGGATCGTCGATCTCGCTGCCCACGATGGCGACTCTGGCCCGGAAGGCGGGCTTCTCGTCGGGCTGGCGGGCCTTCAGCTCCTCCAGGGTCTCCCGCAGATAGGGGAGAATCAGGTCCTTGGGACAGGTATAGGTCACCAGGTTCAGCACATGGAACTCGTACCCGGTGATGACGGGGTTATCGGCCTTGCGCATTTCGCCGATCTCGCTGATGATGCGGCAGACCTCGTTATGCTGGGCCACGGCGGCGCGGATGGCGTCGTCGGAGGTGTCCACACCGTAGCGGTTTTTCAGCTCGTCCAGCACATGGATGCGCATCTGGGACACGTAGGAATCCAGGGTATAGTCGGTGATCTTATAGGGGATGTCGCAGTGGCTCACAAAGAAATTGGGCTTGGAGTTCAGCTGGAGAATCTCAAAATGCTCCATGGCGCGGTTCATCATGGAACAGGCGTCCACACCGGCCAGAGCGTCCAGGAACTGGAAGCCGCCCTCCATGCCCCGCTCCACCAGGGCACGGGCGAACTCGCAGGTATAGTTGGACATGTAATAGGTGGCGATGTCCAAAGAGCCGGTCCGGGGCGCCCGCAGGCGCACGGAAAAGCAGTTGCCGACGTTGAGCAGCGCCTCGGGCACATGGTAGCAGGTATAGCCGACGGCCAGCTTGCCGTCCGCCTGAGCCTGCTTGACCAGCTCATTGTCGGCGTTTTCCAGCAGATTTTCGAAGTAGATCAAATGCTTCAGATCTCTCAAGAATTACACCTCTCTCCTAAAAGTTTACAGGATCTGCAGTTTTGTCAGGGCTTCGCGGGCGCCTGCGATCACCGGAGCGTCGTCAGGCAGATCAAAAACACTCAGTCCCCGGATATCGTTAGCGGCGTGCTTGGCGTCGCTGCCGATATAGGCGAGAACATCAATGCCTTCAATATGAATATAGGGGATCATGGCCGGGTCCGTCACCCGGTTCACCACCGCGCCGCAGCGGTCGTACATCACCAGGTCGTCGGCCACGCGCTTGATGGTCTGGATCACCTGGGTGCCCTTGCGGCTGGGGTCCGTCACCAGCACCAGATGGGTGACCTTCTCCATGACGCGGCGGTTGATCTGTTCAATGCCGGCCTCGCCGTCGATGACCACATAGTCGAAGTCACCGGCCAGAAGATTGATGATCTCCTTGAGGTAGGCGTTGACCTTGCAGTAGCACCCGGCGGTCTCCGGCCGGCCGATGGCCAGGAAGGAGAATTTCTGCTGCTCCACCATGGTGTCGAAGATGCGGTACCGGGCCTCGCTGAGCAGCTCGATGGCCTCCCGCGGCTCGCCATCCTCCACCGAGGACACGATCTGCTTGCGGATATCATCCAGGGTCTGCCGTACCTCCACCCCCAGGGCGGTGGACAGACCCACGGCGGGGTCCGCGTCGATGGCTAAGATCCGGGCGTCCGGGTGCGTCTCGGTCAAAAGCCGCACGAAGGCAGCCGACAGCGACGTCTTGCCCACGCCGCCCTTACCGGCCACGGCCAGGATCTTGGGGTTTCTGTTCAACCGTACTTCACGTCCTTTCTGGGCTGTGTGCATATACATGCACGCGGTTCTGTACAAAGTCAGTGGCCGTTAATCCACATAAATGCCATACTCTGTACATTATTTGCTTTTTACCACTATCATTTTACCATAAAATCAGGCAAGTTGCAACGAATTTATTCGAATTTTTGAATTTTTTTGTTGATTCTGGCGGCGAGATGTGGTATGCTTGTCTCATCAATCGATACGCAAACTTTTACCATTTCAGGAAAGTGAGGGCATACCCTTGAAGAAAGACATTTTGGTACAGCAGCTGGTCAACAGCTTCGGCAACTGGGTGCGCACCGACTGCGAAAACCGCGCAGGCGGCACGGCACGCATGACCCGGGACCTCTATCCCTACACCTCTTTGTTCTCTCCCATCCAGATCAACAAGCTGACGGTGAAGAACCGGTTGGTCATGGCCCCCATGGGCAACTGTCAGATGGCCGAGGAGACCGGCCGTCCCAACGACAAGATGCTCCAGTATTTCTTTGCCCGGGCCGAGGGCGGCGTGGGCCTGCTGACCACGGGCCTGATCCCCATCAGCCACCACATTGACTCCTCCGTCACGGAGAAGGGCAACTACTCTTACTTCCCCCGTATCGACGGCACCCGCACCAACTTCATGGGCTGGCGCGACCTGGCCCAGGGCGTTCACGCCCGGGGCAGCCGCATCTTCATCCAGCTGACGCCGGGCCTGGGCCGTGTGGGCAATCCCCAGTGCCTGCTGACCAAGCTCCAGCTGCCGGTTTCCGCCTCCTGGAACCCCAACTTCTATCTGCCTGACGTGCCCTGCCGTCCCCTGACGGACCTGGAGTGCGACAAGATCATCCGCAATGCCGCCCAGGCGTCCATGGACGCCAAGGTCATGGGCATGGACGGCGTGTATCTGCACGGCCACGAGGGCTATCTGCTGGATCAGCTGACCTCCCCCGCCTTCAACCACCGCAAGATCGGCAAGTATGCCGACTGGCAGCGCTTCGGCGTGGACATGATCAAGGCCATCCGCAGGAAGGTGGGCCCCAATTATCCCATTATGTACCGCATCGACCTGTCCCTGGCCCTGAACGAGACCTACGGCGACCGCATGGATACCGTCAAGAGCCTGAAGGGCTTCAAGAACGGCCGCTCCATCGCCGATACCCTGAACTATATGGAGAACCTGGTGAAGGCCGGCGTCGATATGTTCGATGTGGACCTGGGCTGCTATGACAACTGGTGGCTGCCCCATCCCCCGGCCGGTATGCCCGCCGGTTGCTTCCTGGACGTGTCCAAGGTGGCCAAGGAATACTTCGCCGCCCGGGGCGTCAAGTCCAACGTGGGCGTGGAGGTCCCCATTGTGGCCGTGGGCAAGCTGGGCTATCCCGACCTGGCCGAGCAGGCCCTGCGGGACGGCAAGTGCGACATGATCATGCTGGGCCGCCCGGTGCTGGCCGATGCCGACTGGTGCAACAAGGCCTACGCCGGTAAGGTGGAGGACATCCGTCCCTGCATCGGCTGCCAGGAGGGCTGCGTCAACGAGTTCATCGAGGGCGGCCATCCCCAGTGCGCCGTGAATCCCCGCACCGGCTTCGAGGAGCTGCTGCCTGCCGTTCCCACCCCGGCCAAGGTGCGCAAGCGCATCGCCGTTATCGGCGCAGGCTGCGCGGGCCTGAACTTCGCCATCACCGCCGCACAGCGGGGCCATACCGTGGACGTGTTTGAAAAGTCCGACCATATGGGCGGCAAGATGCACGCCGCCGGTGCTCCTCTGAGCAAGTATGAGCTGCACAACTATATGGAATGGCTGTTCCGCCAGGTGGAGAAGCAGGACGGCGTCACCGTGCACCTGAACACCACCATGACCAACCAGCAGCTGAAGGAAGCCGGATACGACGCCGTGGTGTTTGCCAACGGCAGCAAGGAGGGTCTGCCTCCCATTCCCGGCCTGAAGGAGACCCGCCACATCGAGGCCACCTGGCTGCTGACCCATCCCGAGGAGCTGGCCGACACCGATCGCAAGATCGTGGTGGTGGGCGGCGGTGCCGTGGGCCTGGAGACCGCTTATTGGCTGGCCACCGAGCACCAGCGCAAGGTCACCTGCGTGGAGATGCTGGAGCACTTCGAGGAGGGCGCCTGCACCGCCAACCGCGGCCATCTGATCCACTATTTCGAGGCCGAGGGCGGCCAGCTCATCAACTGCGCCCGGGTCACCCGGTTCGAGAATGGCCATGTGGTCATCGCCCGCAACCGCGCCAAGGCCGTGCCGGATCCCTACTGCACCTGGGCTCCCATCATCCCCAAGAACGTGGAGAATCCTCTGGCCCCCAAGATGACCAACGAGGAGTATATCGAGCAGCTGGAGGCCGACCTGGTGGTCATGGCCATCGGCAACAAGGGCGACGACCGGCCCTTCCTGTCCGCTCAGCAGGAGATGGTTGCCGCCGAGGTCCACAACATCGGCGACAGCTACAACACCGAGAAGCCCGGCAATATGTGGCAGGCCACCAAGGCCGCCTATAACCTGGCCATCCGCATCTGACAGCTATCTGAAAATGCCCCTGCCTTCGTTTCAGAAGGCAGGGGCATTTTTGCGCTTATTGATCGAAGGACGGGTTGACAAAGTAGAGATTCTTCTGGTCCATCTTCTCCTTGGCCAGGCGCAGGCCCTCGCCGAAGCGCTGGAAATGCACGATCTCCCGGGCCCGCAGGAACTTGATGACATCGTTGACGTCCGGGTCGTCGGACAGGCGCAGGATGTTGTCATAGGTGACCCGGGCCTTCTGCTCGGCGGCCAGGTCCTCCGTCAGGTCGGCGATCAGGTCGCCCTTGACGGCCATGGACGCTGCGTTCCACGGGGAGCCGGAGGCGGCGGTGGGATACACCCCGGCGGTGTGATCCACAAAATACGTCTCGTATCCCGCCTTTTTGACCTCCTCCGGCGTCATGTTCCGGGTCAGCTGGTGGACGATGGCGCCGATGATCTCCAGGTGTCCCAGCTCCTCGGTGCCGATGTCCGTCAGCAGGGCCTTCAGTTCCGGATAGGGCATGGAGTACCGCTGGCTCAGATAGCGCAGAGACGCTCCCAGCTCGCCGTCCGGACCACCGTACTGGCTGATGATAAACGCCGCCAGCTTGGGGTTGGGATTGGCGATGCGCACGGGGTACTGCAGCTTCTTTTCATATACAAACATCAGTCCGAACCTCCTTCATCCCAGGGCCACGGATCGTTGAGCCACCGATAGCCGCCCTCCGTGACGGTGGTCTGGGTCAGGGGGCCGTACTGCTCCTGATACCGGGCGCGGCCCTCCTTGGCCAGGGCGATATACCTCCAGTACAGGTTCAGGACCTCCTGGTCGTCGGCATGGGTCACCAGATACAGCCCCAGCTCGTCAATGGCAAAATCCAGGGCCATCAGCTCCGACAGGGCGTTGTTGGCCGCCGGGAACCGGCTGCGCAGCTCCTTATGAAACGGCAGGTCCAGCCCGGGAAAAAGTGTTCCCTGCTGCAGGGCCTCCCGCTGGTCATACCGGGGCGGGTCCTGCTGCTGCATGGCCACAAAGGGAAAGGCCAGCGCCCCGCAGCCGCCGGGGAGACTGCCCTGGTTCTGCGGACACCCATTGGCAGGGGTGCAGCTGCTTGTTTCTGTGTACAAGGGGATTCCTCCTTCACAAATCGTGGGTATGGCCCCCGCGCGGGGGCTCACTCCAGTATATGTGCCCCTCCCCCGGCGGGAAACGGGGGATTCCCTTTTATCGGAAAATGTGGTATGGTATAGAAAACGCATCCCCTGCATACGGTGAGCCGAAGGGGGTGCGGAGATGATCGTTATACTTCGCCGCCGGTATCTTGCGGCGGCTGCGGCGGTGCTGCTGCTGGCGGGAGCCGCCGCCGTCCTGCGGCCGGGACGGCCTGCCGCTGTAAACGCTGCCGGAGCGGGCTGCCGGACCATCGTTCTGGACGCTGGACATGGCGGCGAGGACGGCGGCGCGGTGTCCCCGGACGGGGTGGTGGAAAGCGACCTGAACCTGGCCATCACCCGGCGGCTGCGGGATGTGCTGCTGTTTCTGGGCCGGGATACCGTGCTGACCCGGACGGGGGGGGACGCGATTTATTCGCCGGAGGCCGTCACCCTGCGGGAGAAGAAGGTGTCGGACCTGAAAAACCGGGTGGACCTGATCAACAGCCAGCCGGAGGCGGTGCTCATCAGCATCCACCAGAACAGTATGCCCGACCACCCGTCGGTCCATGGGGCTCAGGTGTTTTATAACGGCGCGGCCTCCGGCCCACGGCTGGGCGAGACGGTCCAGGCGGCCCTGAACGGCGCCGTCAACGCCGGAAACGGGAAAAACGCCAAGGCCATCGACAGCACCATCTATCTGATGAAAAATGTACAATGTCCCGCCATTTTAGTGGAGTGTGGCTTTCTGTCCAACCGGACGGAAACCGGGCAGCTACTGACCGGCGGGTATCAGCTGAAGCTGGCGGTGTGCATCGCCGCCGGATTTCTCCAGCACGACACGGAGGGAGCAAGCGCATGAAAACCAAAACCATATTTTACTGCACCGAGTGCGGCAACGAGACCCCCAAGTGGGCGGGACGCTGCCCGGCCTGCGGCGCATGGAACAGCATCGTGGAGCAGGCGGATAAGCCGGTGAAATCCGGCAGAAAGCCAGCGTCAGCGAGGGCTGTAAAGCCTGTTCCCATTACAGAGATCGGCACGGCGGATGAGATCCGCTTTTCCACCGGTATGGGGGAGCTGGACCGGGTCCTGGGCGGCGGCGCGGTGAAAGGCTCCCTGGTGCTGGTGGGCGGCGCGCCGGGTATCGGCAAATCCACCCTGATGCTCCAGATCTGCAAGAAGCTGGGGGAGTTCGCCCGGGTGCTGTATGTGTCCGGCGAGGAGTCGGCCCACCAGCTGAAGCTGCGGGCTCAGCGCCTGGACGCGGAGAGCGATAATCTGTACGTTCTGTCGGAGACCTGCCTGGGGAATATCTTAGAGTGCGTCCGCAGCGAGCAGCCGGACGTGCTGATCGTGGACTCCATCCAGACCTTATACAACGAGGACCTGGACTCCCCGGCCGGAGGGGTGGGACAGGTGAAGGACTGCACCATGGCCCTGATGCAGCTGGCCAAGGGCCAGGGGGTCACCGTGTTTGTCATCGGCCATGTGAACAAGGAGGGCTCCATCGCCGGGCCCAAGGTCCTGGAGCACATGGTGGACTGCGTGCTGTATTTCGAGGGGGACCAGCACATGACCTATCGGATCCTCCGGGCGGCAAAAAACCGCTTCGGCGCCACCAACGAGATCGGCGTGTTCGAGATGATGGACCGGGGCCTGCGGGAGGTGGAGAACCCCTCGGAGATGCTGCTGTCCGGGCGGCCCAAGGACGCCCCCGGCACCTGCGTCACCTGCGCCATGGAGGGGGCCAGGCCCGTTCTGGCGGAGGTGCAGGCCCTGATCGCCCCGGCCAGCGCCTCCAACCCCCGGCGCATGAGCAACGGCTTTGACTACAACCGGGCGGCCATGCTGCTGGCGGTGCTGGAAAAGCGGGGCGGGCTGAAGGTGTCCCAGTGCGACGCCTATCTGAACATCATCGGCGGGCTGACCCTGGAGGAACCGGCGGCGGACCTGGCGGCGGTGGTGGCCATCGCCTCCAGCTATCTGGACAAGCCCGTGCCGGACCATATGGCGGCCATCGGCGAGGTGGGCCTCTCCGGGGAGATCCGCTCCATCAGCCACCTGGAGCAGCGGCTGACCGAGGTGCACCGTCTGGGCTTCACCCAGTGCATGATCCCGGCCCGCCGGGCCCGGGAGCTCAAGCCCCTGCCGGGGCTGGAGCTGCTGCCGGTGCAGAACATCGCCCAGGCCCTGCGCCTGCTGGTCCGGGAGAAATAATCCGGGCAGGGGAGACACTCTTTGGCACATAAAGGGTACTTTTTGGGAGAAAATGGAATAATTATCTTGACAGTAGGACCATAAGGGTTTATCCTGTTACCGTGAGAAACGCCCGGCGGACTGGGCCGGGTATGCGGAAAGGAGCATCCCCGTCGTGATTGAGTTGACGGATCTGCCGGATGGCGCACTGGAAGACATGAAACGTTATGTGTCCTATGCCTGGCCGCCGGGGCGCATCGCCCAGCTGCTGAACCGCGCGTATGATCTGAACCTGACTCGCGAGACCGTCATCGGCATGCTCCGCCGGTTGAAGCACGAATGTGAATAAAAATTTGAGCATCCCCTCCGGGCGCGGAAGGGATGCTCTGTTTTTGATTTTTGAGGAATCAGGCGTTGTTCTTTTCCTGCTCCCTGCGGTCCTGCTCCTCCAGCTGGCGCTTGGTGCGGCGCAGGTCCACGATCATCAGAACCGCCGACAGCACGCAGGCCACAAACAGGATATAATACACCGCCTGGCCCAGATAGATCCCGGCCAGCAGGAACAGCACAGCCAGAGCCGCCAGAATAAAGGTGATGTCCACCTGCTTGCGGCGCTTTTTCGTGCGGCGGAGAATTTCCAGTCTCTTTTCGTTGTCGTCCATGTTGCGTCTCCCTTTCTGTAATCTATCAGATGTCCTCCCGGGGACCCGGGCGCAGCTCCGTTCCGGACAGTTCCAGCCGCAGCCGTCCGGCGGACAGCTCCGTCAGCCGGTCCTGCAGCCGCCGGGAGGCGTCCTCCGGCAGGGACAGGGTCAAAGCCACCTCCGCCCCGTAGTCCACGGCGTCCACGGTGCCGCCGACGGCCTGCACCTCCAGCTTCACCCGCTCCAGCAGGGGATAGGGACAGGTGCAGCGGGCCGCGGTCCACAGGCCCATGGCCGCCACGCCCGCGGCGGCCAGCGCGTCCCGGGCGCTTTTGCTGTAGGCCCGGGTAAGCCCTCCGGCCCCCAGCAGGATGCCGCCGAAATAGCGGGTCACCACGCACAGAACGTTGGTGACGTGCTCCCGCTGGAACACCGCCAGCATAGGCTGACCGGCGGTGCCCTGAGGCTCGCCGTCGTCGCTGTAGCGGACCACGCTGCCGCCTAGCAGATAGCACCAGCAGTTGTGCCGGGCGTCGTAGTGCTGCTTCTTCACCCGGCGCAGCAGCTCCTGGGCCTGGTCCTCGCTGTCCACCGGCCACACATGGCCTATGAAGCGGGAGCGCTTTTCCACAAACTCGCTTTCCGCCTCCTGATAGGGAACGTAAATTTTATCCCCCATGGCGGACCTCCCATTCCTGTCTTGTGATGGCCTGGCACACACGGGGGCGCTCCGTTCCGTCGGGCCACGGCGACGGCGGCGTATCGCAGACATGGCGGAAGCCGCACTTCTCCTGCACCCGCCGGGACTTCTCATTTTCCGGGGAATGGGCGCACCATACGCGCTGGACTCCCATCTCCTGAAACTGCCAGCGCAGCAGCTCCTCCACGGCCTCGGGAACAAGCCCCTGCCCCCAATAGGGGTGGGCAATCCAGTAGCCGATCTCCGGCTCTCCCTTCCCCACCGGTATCGCCGTGGGAAACACACCCACGGAGCCGATGGGACCGCCGTCGCCGCCCTTGAGCAGCACCGCAAAGGTGCCCTCCTCGGACAGCACGGTACGGATGATCTCCCGGCTGTTTTCCACGGAGGTGTGAGGCGCCCAACCGGCGGAGGGGCCCACCTCCGGGTCCCTGGCCCAGCGGTACAGGGCCTGGGCGTCGCTGTCGCACCACGGGCGCAGGATCAGCCGCGAGGTTTCCAGCTGCGTCATAGCTCCCAGTCCTCCTTCGGCTCCTGCCAGTTTTCGATATAGTCCTTCACCTGGCCCAGCACCTTAGGCGGGCACACGGCCGCCACGTCGATGGTGGCGGCGTACTCCACAGACTCCACCCTGGCCTCCCGGTACAGGCCGTCCAGCAGCCCCGCCTTGTCATAGGGCAGGTGGATGATCACCCGGCGGGTGCCCTTGTCCAGCCGCTTGTCGATCAGGGCCAGCAACCGGTCCAGCCCCTCGCCGGTCCGGGCGGAGATGGACACGGAGTCCTCCCCGGCGGGACGCTGGCCGGAAAAGGCCAGGTCGCACTTGTTATACACCCGCAGGCAGGGGATCTGATCCGCCTTCAGCTCGTGGATCAGGCAGTCCACGATGTCGGCCTGCTGCTGCCACTGGGGGTTGGACACGTCGATGACGTGGAGCAGCAGGTCCGCGTACTCCAGCTCCTCCAGGGTGGCCTTGAAAGCCTCCACCAGCTGGTGGGGCAGCTTGCGGATAAAGCCCACGGTGTCGGAGATCACCACGTCCAGGGTATCGCTGACGGTCAGCAGCCGGGTGGTGGTGTCCAGGGTGTCGAACAGGCGGTTGTTGGCGGGGATCCCGGCCCCGGTGATGGCGTTTAAGAGGGTGGACTTCCCGGCGTTGGTATAGCCTACGATGGCCACCACGGGGATTTCGTTTTTCATGCGGCGCTGGCGCTGGGTGCCCCGGACCCGGCGCACCTCCTCCAGCTCCGCCTTCAGCTTGTCGATTTTGCGGTGGATGTGGCGGCGGTCGGTTTCCAGCTGGGTCTCGCCGGGGCCCTTGGAGCCGATGGGACCCTTGCCGCTGGTGCCGCCCTGGCGCTCCAGATGGGTCCACATACCGATCAGCCGGGGCAGCAGATACTGATACTGAGCCAGCTCCACCTGCAAGCGGCCCTCCCGGGTCCTGGCCCGCTGGGCGAAAATATCCAGGATCAGGCCGCTGCGGTCCAGCACCTGGACCCCGGTCATCTCCGTCAGCACCCGCAGCTGGGAGGGGGACAGGTCGTTGTCGAAGATGACCATGGTGGCCTTCTCCTCCTGCACCATGCGGCGGACCTCCTCCACCTTGCCCTCGCCGATAAAGCTGTGGGGGTCCGGCTTGTCCCGGCTCTGCAGGATCATGCCCACGGCCTGGCCTCCGGCGGTGTCCACCAGGGCGGACAGCTCCGCCAGGCTCTCCTCGTCGGCGCTGTCGTCTCCCAGCACCGGGGACCGCAGGCCCACCAGCACCGCATAGTCGCGCTTTTCTTCCTGTAAGGTCGTTTGTTCCATATTTGCCCTCGTTTCCGGTGTTTTTACCAAAGATTTTCGCATACCCGGCGGCAAATGCAAACAGGACCCGCAGCCAAAACGGGTGCGGGTCCTGTAAAAGTGTCTTTACTTGTCCAGACCGAAACGCTTGTTGAACTTGGCCACGCGTCCGCCGGTATCCACCAGCTTCTGCTTGCCGGTGAAGAAGGGGTGACACTTAGAGCAGACTTCTACGCGAATATCCTTCTTCGTAGAACCTGTCTCAATTACATTACCGCAGGCGCATTTAATAGTAGTCTGCTGATAATTGGGATGGATTCCTTCCTTCATTGCTCTGGTTCACCTCTTTCTGGTACAAAAGTCCTTTTCACAAAGGCAACTGTGATTTTACCACTTTTCCCGGACAATTGCAAGCATTTTTTGAAGAAAATTCCGGAACCGGGATTTTTGGCGTCTGACAGGCAAAAAGTCAAGGATTGGGCCGTATTTCCCCTGCGATTTGTGAGAAAATGCAGGAATTTTTGATTGACTTTTTTCCGGAACAAAATATAATTAATGAGTGTATTTTGGATTTAGCTGTTTAGTTATCTAAATTTGGGAGGAAGAAAGCATGTCGTTGGATAAGACCTATTTCGAGCAGATGGAGGCCAAAATCCCCCACGGGCGGGTCCGGACCCGGTTTGCCCCGTCCCCCACGGGCTATATGCACGTGGGTAACCTGCGGACGGCGCTGTATACCTGGCTGATCGCCCGGTCCCATGGCGGGGATTTCATCCTGCGCATTGAGGACACGGACCAGGGCCGGTATGTGGACGGCGCGGTGGACGTGATCTACCGCACCATGGCCGAGTGCGGCCTGACCCATGACGAGGGCCCCGACGTGGGCGGCCCCGTGGCCCCGTATATCCAGTCCCAGCGGCGGGACACCTATGGAAAGTATGCCCGTCTGCTGGTGGAAAAGGGCGGCGCGTACTACTGCTTCTGCGAAAAGACCGAGTCCGAGGAGGACTCCGGCGACTTTGACCGGGCGGCGGACCCCTGCCGGGACCTGCCCCTGGAGGAGGCGGAGCGCCGGGTAGCCGCCGGGGAGCCCTATGTCATCCGTCAGCGCATTCCGGCGGAGGGCGTCACCACCTTCCACGATGCCATTTTCGGCGACATCACCGTGGAAAACAGCACCCTGGACGACCAGGTGCTGATGAAGCGGGACGGCCTGCCCACCTATAACTTCGCCAACGTCATCGACGACCATCTCATGGGCATCACCCATGTGGTCCGGGGCAGTGAGTACCTGTCCTCGGCCCCCAAGTATGACCTGCTGTATCACGCCTTCGGCTGGGAGGTGCCCACCTATGTGCACTGCTCCCCGGTGATGCGGGACGCCCAGAACAAGATGTCCAAGCGCCATGGGGACCCCTCCTATGAGGACCTGAAGGCCCAGGGCTATCTGACGGAGGCCATCCTCAATTATGTAGCCCTGCTGGGCTGGAGCCCCAAGGGCGACCTGGCGGAGCAGGAGATTTTCGACCTGGAGGGCCTGACCCGGGCCTTCGACATCACCGGCATTTCCAAGTCCCCGGCCATTTTCGACCGGGCCAAGCTGGACCACTTCAACGCCGTGTATCTGCGGAGCATGGAGCCTGCGGCCTTTGCCAGGGCGGCGGAGCCCTACATCCGCCAGAGCGTCCAGAATCCTGCCTATGACCCGGCGGCCATCGCCGCCCTGCTGCAGGCCCGGTGCGAGCGGCTGATGGAGATTCCCGAGAAGGTGGACTTCTTCGACGCCCTGCCGGAGTACCCGGTGGATTTCTATACCAACAAAAAGTCCAAGACCAACCCCGAGGTGTGCGCCCGGATGCTGGAGGCCGCCATTCCCATGCTGGAGGCCCTGCCGGACTGGACCGACGAGAGCATCCATGACGGCCTGGTGAATCTGGCCGCGTCCCTGGAGGTGAAGAACGCCACCCTCATGTGGCCCGTGCGCATTGCGGCGGCGGGCAAGCTGGTGACCCCCGGCGGCGCGGTGGAGATCTGCCGCATTCTGGGCCGGGAGGAGACCCTGCGCAGGCTTCGCCAGGGGCTCTCCATGCTGACGGCATGCTGAAATGGCTGGCGCGGCAGCGGCAGCAGCTGCACGGGTTTTACCGGGACGGCTTCGGCCGTGCCTTCGGCATGACGGCCCTGGCCTTTGCCGTGGTCATGGTGGTCAGCTATCTGGTGACCCTGCGCTATCCCGCCCCCATTGAGCGGCTGATTGAGCTGTTCCGGGAGCAGATCGCGGACCGGGGCATCGTGGACGCGGAAGGGAATTTCAGCGCTCTGGGGCTGTTTCTCAACAATCTCCAGGCCTGCGTCCTGGCCATAGGCTACGGGTTCATCCCGTTTCTGTATCTGCCTGCGGTGTCCCTGGGCATCAATGCCATGATGTTCGGCGGCTTTGCGTCGTACTATGTCCAGCAGGGCCTGCCTCTATGGTATTACGGCGCGGGGACGCTGCCCCACGGGATCTTCGAGCTGCCGGCCCTGTTTCTGGCCATGGCCGGGGGCCTGTACCTGTGCCGGACCCTGGTGCGCTATGTGCGCCGCAACGAGAAGGGGCTGGTGGGACCGGTGGTGCTGAACCTGCTGCGGCTGCTGGTGGTGCATATCACGCCCCTGCTGATGGCGGCGGCCGCCATCGAAGCGTATGTCACCCCCGTTGTTATGGAGGCGCTGGCGCGGTATATCTGATGCTGTTCCTGCGGGAGTGTCCCGCTGAAAGATAGAACTACAGACCGCAAATGCGGCGAAAGGAGCCTTACAATGAACGAAAAAGTCACAAGTATCCCTGAACTGTTCGGAAGCATGGTGTTCACACAGGAGCAGATGCGACAGCGTCTGCCGGCCCATATCTACGATGCTTGGCAGCAGTGCCTGGTGCAGGGAACGTCATTGGACCGCTCCATCGCCGACGAGATCGCCGCCGCCATGAAGGACTGGGCCATTGAAAAGGGGGCCACCCACTATACCCACTGGTTCCAGCCCATGACCGGCTTCACCGCCGAAAAGCACGACGGCTTCATCACCCCCCACGGCCCCACCGGCGTGCTGATGGAGCTGTCCGGCAAGGAGCTGTCCCGGGGCGAGGCGGACGCCTCCAGCTTCCCCTCCGGCGGCCTGCGGGCCACCTTCGAGGCCCGGGGCTACACCGCCTGGGACCCCACGTCCTACGCCTTTGTGAAGGACAAGACCCTGTATATCCCCACCATTTTCTGTTCCTACGGCGGCGAGACTCTGGACAAAAAGACCCCCCTGCTGCGTTCCATGAAGCTGCTGGACACCCAGAGCATCCGCATCCTGCGGCTGTTCGGCAACACCCAGGCCCAGCACGTCACCGCCCAGGTGGGCCCGGAGCAGGAGTATTTCCTCATCGACAAGGAGATGTACCGCCGCCGGGAGGACCTGGTCCTCTGCGGCCGGACCCTGTTCGGCGCCAAGCCCCCCAAGGGTCAGGAGCTGGACGACCACTATTACGGGGCCATCAAGCCCCGGGTGGCGGAATTCATGCACGAGCTGGATCAGGAGCTGTGGAAGGTGGGCGTTCCCGCCAAGACGGAGCACAATGAGGTGGCCCCCGCCCAGCACGAGGTGGCCCAGGTGTATTCCGATGCCAACAGCACCTGCGACCACAACCAGCTGACCATGGAGTTTCTGAAAAAGGTGGCCGACCGCCACGGTCTGGTGTGCCTGCTGCACGAGAAGCCCTTTGCCGGCATCAACGGCAGCGGCAAGCATGACAACTGGTCCCTGGCCACGGACACCGGCGAGAATCTGCTCAAGCCCGGCAAGACCCCCAGCCAGAACGCCCAGTTCCTGCTGTTCCTGGCGGCGTTTATCAAGGGCGTGGACGAATATCAGGATATGCTGCGCTGCTGCGTGTCCTACCCCGGCAACGACCACCGGCTGGGCGGCAACGAGGCCCCTCCGGCCATCATCTCCGTGTTCCTGGGCGATGAGCTGACGGCCATCCTGGATTCCATCATCAACGGTCAGGCGTATGTGGATAAGGCCAAGCGGAAGCTGGAGATCGGCGTAGACACCCTGCCGGAGATTCCCCAGGACACCACAGACCGCAACCGTACCTCGCCCCTGGCCTTCACCGGCAACAAGTTCGAGTTTCGTATGCTGGGCTCCTCCCAGTCCATCGCCAGCCCCAACGTGGTGCTCAACACCATCATGGCCCAGGAGCTGGAGGAGTTTGCGGACATTCTGGAGCAGTCCAACGACTTCCGGGCGGACCTGCAGAACCTGCTGCATGACACCTTCAAGGCCCACCAGCGTATCATCTTCGACGGCAACGGCTACGGCGAGGACTGGGTCCGGGAGGCCCAGCGCCGGGGCCTCAGCAACCTGCGGGACACCGTGGACTGCATGCCCGCCTATATCGATCCCAAGAACATCCGCCTGTTCTCCGGCCACAACATCCTCAGCGAGACGGAGATGCGGGCCCGGTATGAAATTCACCTGGAGAATTACTGCAAGGTCACGTCCATCGAGGCGGCTACCCTGCGGGATATGGTCATGCGGGGCATTCTCCCGGCGGTGAACCGCTACACGGCGGACCTGACCCAGGCCATCCTGCGCAAGCGGGAGCTGGTGGTCCCCTGCCGAGTGGAGGAGGACCTGCTGTCCAAGCTCTCCGGCCTGACCGCCAGCCTGTACGACACCATGGCGGCCATGGAGCAGGCCATGGACCAGGCCCCCGACGCCGAAGGCGGCATCGAGGCCGCCCGGTACTACCGGGAGGAGATCGGCCGCCGCATGGAGGAGGCCCGCCAGTCCATCGACCGGCTGGAATCCCTGACCGCCGCGGAATACTGGCCCTATCCCACCTACGCCGACATCCTGTTCTCTGTGTAAAATCAATCAACCAGCCCCGGGGGCCTCCCATTCAGGAGGCCCCCGTTTTTCTGCCCGGCAGTTTATAATTAATTTAAAAAGCATTAATCTTCCTCTAATATTTCCGCCGTAAGATAGCACCAGAACGAAGGGGAACGACACCCCGGAACACAGAATATCAAGGAGGAACAACTTATGAAAAAGACCATCCGTAATCATATTGACACCATCACCACCTGCCGCCTGGCTGAGGGCCTGATCCTGGAGCGCCGGGTCACCGAGAACGGCATCGACCTGCGGGTGATGCTCCAGCGCCCCCTGGAGGAGTATGACGGTCTGCAGACCGCCGCCGAGGCTGCCTACATCGAGCAGTACCTGGTGGAGAAGTACCGGGGCGTGGCGGATGTTGCCACCATTCTCCAGCTGGCCTCTTGAAAAACCGGCCAAAATCTGTTGCGCTGATACCGAGACCCGGCGACGCCGCCTATCCCATCCTGCGGGCGGCGCCGCCATGCTTTATAAAAGAGGAGGGATCCCCCTATGCACCTTCTGTTTGCCGAGGATCAGCCCCAGCTGCGCCGCTCCGCCCGGGAATACGCCCTGCTGGAGTATCTGATCCGCAACAAGGGCATCATCCTCTCCCGGGAGCAGATCGAAAACAACCTCTGGAACTATGACTACGCCGGAGGCACCAACGTGGTGGACGTATACATCAGCTATCTGCGCAAAAAGCTGGACGGCGGCCACGAGAAAAAGCTGCTGCACATCACCCGGCTGGAGCAGGGTACGCAGAAGCTCCAGATGGAAACGGCGGACCTGAGCCAGCTGGTGGAGGTCCTCTGTGAGGAGCAGGCCCATCTGGCCCCGGAGGGCACCACGCTGGCGGTGCATACCCAGCCGGACCTGCTGGTAAACGGGGACGTGACCCTACTGTCCCGGCTGCTGACGAACCTGATCTCCAACGCCTACCGCTATGGGAAGCCCAACGGCCATGTGTGGGTGGATCTGCGCCGGGAGGGCCAATGGGCCGTGCTGTCCGTCCGGGACGACGGCAGCGGCATCGCCCCGTAGGACCGGGAGCGCATCTTCCAGCGCTTTTACCAGGTGGACGCCGCCCGGGGCAAGGACGGTAGCGGCCTGGGCCTGTTCATGGTGCAGCAGGCGGCCCGGCTCCACGGCGGCTCCGTCACCGTGGACAGCTGGATAGGGGAGGGGAGCACCTTCATCGTCCGTCTGCCGCTGGCAGAATAAAACAAAACGCCGGACCCCATCGGGGCCCGGCGTTTGTGCGTATTCAGATGCTTTCGTTTACCTTCCGGGCAAATTCCGCCGCCAAGCGGGCCTTTTCCGGGTCCATGAACACCGTGTCATAGCCCCGGTGCCGCTGGGCCAGCATACCCAGCAGCCGCAGACGGGAGTGCTTGCAGTAGCGCTGCATCCCGGCCTCCCAAAGGTCCGCGCCCTTTTCCACGGGATAGCCGCAGGTGGCGATCAGGGCCACGGGCTTGCCCTCCCACAGGGACGGCCCCTTCTCCCGGCCGTAATACTTGTTCATTCCGTATACCAGCCGGTCCAGGACCGCCTCCATGGGCGGGGTGCAGTACCAGGAATAGATGGGCGTGGCCAGCACCAACAGGTCGCAGGTCAGCACGCTGTCGAAAATCTCCTGCATGTCGTCTTCCTGGGGGCAGCCGAACACCGTCCAATCCTGCTGGCACACCCGGCAGGCCTGGCAGGGCCGGACCTCCAGGTCATACAGCCAGACCGTCCGGCAGGACCAGCCCAGCTTTTCCAGCTCCGCCGCAAAGGGCGCCGTCAGCGCGGCGGTGTTGCCCTGCTTCCGGGGACTGGCCAGCAGGATACAGGCCTTTTTCATGTCCCTTAGCCCGGAGGCCAGGTCATATCCCGGCCGGACAGCACATGGAAGTGCAGGTGATGCACACTCTGACCGGCCTGCTCACCGATGTTGGACACCACGCGGTAGCTCTCCAGCCCCTGCTCCCGGCACAGCCGGGCGATGACCTCGAAGATGTGGGCCACCACGGCGCTGTTGCCGCCGTTTACCTCCGCCACGGAGCCGATGTGCTCCTTGGGGATCACCAGGAAGTGCGTGGGGGCCTGAGGTGCGATGTCGTAAAAGGCGTAGCACAGCTCGTCTTCATACAGCTTGTTGGAGGGGATATCCCCGCCGACAATTTTGCAGAACAGGCAGTTGTCGTCTCGCATAGTCATGCTCCTTTCGTTATTTCCACTCTCCCGGCTTCAGGAGAGCTTTTCCGACACAAAATCGTCCACGGAAGCCAGGGCGTCGTCCACCTTCAGCAATTCGGTGCCGCCGCCCATAGCGGAATCTGGCTTGCCTCCGCCCTTGCCGCCGCACACGGCGGACACGGCCCGGACCAGGTCGCCGGCCTTGATGCCCCGGGCCACGGCCTCCTCGCCGCACACGGCCAGGAAGGATACCTTTTCGCCGTTGATGCTGGCGATGACCGCCACAACGCTGGGGTCCTTATCCCGCAGGAAGTCGCCCATGGTGCGCATGGCGGCGGTGTCCATGCCGGTGCGGGTGGTGGTGATCACGTGCAGGCCCTTCACGGTTTTGGCGGAGGCCAGGAACTGCTTGGCCTCGCCCAGGGACGCCTCGGCCTTCAGCTTATCCAGTGCCTGGCGCAGCTGCTTCATCTCGTTGGCCTGCTGCTCCATGCGCTCCAGCAGTCCGGCAGGTGCGGTTTTCAGGAACTGCGCCGCCTTGTGCAGAACGCCCTGGCTGCGCTCCATGCCCTGCAGGCTCAGCTTGCCGCAGGTGGCCTCGATCCGGCGCACGCCGGAGGCCACGCTGGTCTCGGACTTCACCCGGAAGGGGCCGGCCTTGGCGGTGTTGTCCACATGGGTGCCGCCGCAGAACTCGATGGACACATCACCCATCTCCACCACGCGGACGGTGTCGCCGTACTTTTCGCCGAACATGGCCACGGCGCCCTTTTTCTTGGCCTCCTCGATGGGCAGGACCTCCGTCACCACGGGATAGCCCTCCAGAATGGCGTCATTGACCAGCTCCTCCACCTGATGCAGCTGGTCCGGGGTGATGGCCTCGAAGTGAGTGAAGTCGAAGCGCAGACGGTCCGGCTCCACCAGGGAGCCCGCCTGGTGCACATGCTCGCCCAGCACCTTCTTCAGGGCCGCATCCAGCAGGTGGGTGGTGCTGTGGGCCCGGCGGATGGCCTTGCGGCGCTCGGTATCAATGGCGGCGTGGACGGTGTCGCCCACATGGAGGGTGCCCTCCGTCAGGCGGCCATAGTGCATGAACTTGCCGCCCTTGTTCTTCTGCACGTCGGACACGGTGAACAGAATGCCGTCTGCGCTGATGGTGCCGTGGTCGGCCACCTGGCCGCCCATCTCCGCATAGAAGGGAGACTTGTCCAGCACCACCACGGCGTCGGACCCGGCGGGGATCTCGCCCCGCAGCTCGTCGTCGGCCACCAAAGCCACCACCGTGGCGTCGAACTCGTCTTGGTCATAGCCCACAAACTCCGTGGCGGGGATGTCCTTTCCGAACTCCACACCGGCCCAGCCCAGGTCGCCCAGAGCCTTCCGGGCCTCACGGGCCCGCTGCTTCTGCTCCTGCATCAGCTGGCGGAAGCTCTCCTCGTCCACGGTCATGCCCTGCTCGGCCACCATTTCCGCCGTCAGGTCGATGGGGAAGCCGAAGGTGTCATACAGGCGGAAGGCGTCGGCGCCGGAGAAAATCTTCTCCCCCTTGGCCTGATGCTCCGCCAGCAGGTCGGAGAAGATCTTCATGCCGCCGTCGATGGTGCGGCCGAAGTTCTCCTCCTCGGTGCGGATGACCTTGGTGATATAGGTCTGCTTCTCCCGCAGGTCGGGATACTGTCCCTGGTTTTCATGGATCACGGTATCCACCACCTGATACAGGAAGGGATCGTTGACGCCCAGGAGCTTCCCATGGCGGGCGGCCCGGCGCAGCAGACGCCGCAGCACATAGCCCCGCCCCTCGTTGGAGGGCAGGATGCCGTCGCAGATCATGAAGGTGGCGGAGCGGATGTGGTCGGTGATGACCCGCAGGGACACATCCCGCTTTTCCGTCTCGCCGTAGTGAGCGCCGGTGAGCTGGGACACCTTGTGGGTGATGTTCATCACGGTGTCCACATCGAACAGGCTCTCCACATTCTGGCACACACAGGCCAGACGCTCCAGGCCCATACCGGTGTCGATGTTCTTCTGCTTCAGCTCGGTATAGTGGCCCTGGCCATCGTTGTCGAACTGGGAGAACACGTTGTTCCAGATCTCGATATACCGGTCGCAGTCGCAGCCCACGGTGCACCCGGGCTTGCCGCAGCCGAACTCCGGCCCGCGGTCATAGTAGATCTCGGAGCAGGGGCCGCAGGGGCCGGAGCCGTGCTCCCAGAAGTTGTCCTCCTTGCCGAAGCGGAAAATGCGCTCCTTGGGAATGCCGATCTCCTTGTTCCAGATGTCGAAGGCCTCGTCATCGTCCAGATAGATGGAGGGATACAGCCGGTCGGCCTCCAGGCCCACCCACTGGGGGCTGGTCAGAAATTCCCAGCTCCAGGCAATGGCCTCATGCTTGAAATAGTCGCCGAAGGAGAAGTTGCCCAGCATCTCGAAATAGGTGCCGTGGCGGGCGGTCTTGCCCACGTTGTCGATATCGCCGGTGCGGATGCACTTCTGACAGGTGCACACCCGGTGGCAGGGGGGCTCCTCCTCGCCCTTGAACCAGGGCTTCATGGGAGTCATACCGGCGTTGATCAGCAGGATGGACTTGTCGTTCTGAGGCACCAGGGAAAAGCTGGGCAGACGCAGGTGGCCTTTGGTTTCAAAGAACTTCAGGAACATTTCCCGCAGCTCGTTCAGGCCGTGATAGGGATGGGACATGGTTCATTACTCCTTTATCTCAAATTGTTTTTACTGATTTTCTTCTGTGGGGCACAGGGCGGCGATCTCCTCCTCCAGGGCCCGGTAAAACTGTGCGATGTGCCAGCCGTCCGCCAGGGCGTGGTGGACCTGGATGGATACAGACAGCTGGGTCATGCCGCATCGCATGAACAGCTGCCCCCAGCTGACCCGGACGTTGCTGTCCGCCGGAGTGCAGGCCGGGTGGGTCAGGGACGTGTAGTTCAGCCACGGCAGGCAGGAGGCAAAGATGCTGGGGCTTTCCGCCCGGCGGTCCGTTTCGATGGTGCCGCCCTGCCTGGCCGCCGCCTGCTGCTGGCGGCCCATGGCGATGTAGTCCTCATAGGGCACCCGGGCCGACTCCATCCGGCAATAGGCATAGCTGCCGTCCGGCTTCAGCTCGATGAAGGAAACCGGACATTCGTCGTACTCTACCACCTGGCCGTCCTCAATGCGCCGCCGCAGCTCCGGCACCCGGTTCACCGCCCGGTGAATGACATACAGCATGGTCAGGAAGATAGGCTTGTGCTCCGCCCGCAGCCGCAGCTCCAGGGCCGTCACATCCAGCTGCACCGTTACCCCGGCATAGGGGAAGGAATACCCGCTGAACAGCTGAAACTGCTCCCGCCGGGGGTCCTTTTCCATATCAATTACACGCCGCTCCATAATCGCCTCCTGATAAACAAAAACGCCCCGCCCCACATAGGGGCGAAGCGATGCTTCACGGTACCACCCTAATTAACGGCCGCAGCCGTCGTCTCAGTCATCCGGTAACGGGGATGGGGCGTGCGGCTCGTCGCCGCCGGCTCGGAGACGGCCCTCTGCCCTGTGACCCGGCGGGCTCACACCCTTTCCCGCCTCGCTTGCGGCGCACTCCGCGGCAGATTCTTCTCGTCATTGCCTTTGACGTTCTGTATTTTACCACAGATCCGGCCGTTGTCAAGGGTTCCGCCCGCTTCCGGTCACAATTTTTTCACAATTTGCGCCCCAAAGCCGCACTTGACGCTGGGACGGGTCTATTGTATAATGGGTTGATTTAATGTGCGGAGGTATACCCATTATGTGGATCGCGGATGGCTGGAAGGATTATGAGCTGCTGGACTGCGGCGGCGGAGAAAAGCTGGAGCGCTGGGGCGACCAGATTCTGGTGCGGCCGGACCCCCAGGCCATCTGGGAGTCGGACCGGAAGAACCGGGGCTGGCGCACGGCCAACGCCCGCTACAGCCGCTCCAGCACCGGCGGCGGCCACTGGGACAAGAACAAGCTGCCGGAGAACTGGCCCATCGCCTATAAAAACCTCCGCTTCCAGGTGAAGCCCATGAACTTCAAGCACACGGGCCTGTTCCCGGAGCAGGCCGCCAACTGGGACTTTGCCATGGACCAGATTCGCCGGGCGGGCCGCCCCATCCGGGTGCTGAACCTGTTCGCCTATACCGGCGGGGCCACGGTGGCCTGCGCCGCCGCCGGGGCCAGCGTCTGCCATGTGGACGCCGCCAAGGGCATGGTGGCCTGGGCCAAGGAAAACGCCCGGGTCTCCGGACTCCAGGACGCTCCCATCCGCTGGATCGTGGACGACTGCGCCAAGTTCGTGGAGCGTGAGATTCGCCGGGGCAAGACCTATGACGCCATCATCATGGACCCCCCCAGCTATGGCCGGGGTCCCAGCGGCGAGGTGTGGAAGCTGGAGGAGAATCTCTATCCCTTCGTGAAGCTCTGCGCCCGGGTGCTGTCCGATAAGCCCCTGTTTGTGATCCTGAACTCCTACACCACGGGCCTGGCCCCGTCGGTGCTGGGCTACATCCTGCAGATGCTGGTGGGCCGCCGCTTCGGCGGACACGTCACCTGGGACGAGCTGGGCCTGCCGTGCACGGATTCCGGCATGGCGCTGCCCTGCGGGGCCACCGGCCGCTGGATGAGCAAATAAAATTTCGCAGAAAAGAGACAAAGCAATGCAGCCAATGATTCAGACCGACGCCCTCTCCTTCTCCTACCCGGTGGAGGAGGGCCAGCGCCGGACCACCGCCCTGGACAATGTGACCCTGTCCATCGAAAAGGGCAGCTTTGTGGTGGTGCTGGGCCACAACGGCTCCGGCAAATCCACCCTGGCCAAGCATATGAACGCCGTGCTGCTGCCCTCCGGCGGCGCGGTGTATGTGGAGGGCATGGACACGAAAAAGGAGGAGCTCCTGCTGGAGATCCGCCGCCGGGTGGGCATGGTGTTCCAGAACCCGGATAACCAGATCGTGGCCAACGTGGTGGAGGAGGATGTTGCCTTCGCCCCGGAAAACCTGGGGGTCCCCACGGCGGAGATCCGCCGCCGGGTGGACGACGCCCTGGCGGCGGTGGGCATGACGGAGTTCACCCGCCACGCCCCGCACCTGCTGTCCGGCGGACAGAAGCAGCGGGTGGCCATCGCCGGCGTCATCGCCATGGAGCCGGAGTGTATCGTCCTGGACGAGGCCACGGCCATGCTGGACCCCTCCGGCCGCCGGGAGGTGCTGGACACCGTTCACCGGCTGAACCGGGAGCGGGGCATCACGGTGGTGCACATCACCCACCATATGTCCGAGGCGGAGGACGCCGACCGGGTCATCGTCATGAACGACGGCGTGGTGGCCATGGACGGCGCGCCCCGGGAAATTTTCTCCCGGGTGGAGGAGCTGCAGGCCCTGGGCCTGGCGGCCCCGGACACGGTGGAGCTGCTGCGGCGGCTGAACCGGCACGGCATGGATCTGCCCTTGACGGCGATCACGGTTGACGAGTGTGCCCGCGCCATATTCCAGGCGCTCCATGGCGCGGAAGGGAAGTAAGCAGAGTTGGAACCGATCATTCGTATAGAACACCTGACCCACACCTACAGCGCCGGGACTCCGTTCCAGCGCAGCGCGGTGGAGGATGTCAGCCTCGATATCATGCCCGGCGAGTTCCTGGGCATCATTGGCCACACCGGCTCCGGCAAGTCCACCCTGATCCAGCACCTCAACGGACTGCTGCGCCCCACCCAGGGCCGCATCCTGCTGGACGGAAAGGACATCTGGGCCGAGCCCAAGAAAATCCGACAGGTCCGCTTCCAGGTGGGCCTGGTGTTCCAGTACCCGGAGTACCAGCTGTTTGAGGAAACGGTGTACAAGGACATTGCCTACGGTCCCGGCAACATGGGCCTGGACCGGGACGAGATCGACCGCCGGGTCCGGGAATCCGCCGCCCTGGTGGGCCTGACGGAGGACCAGCTGGAAAAGTCCCCCTTTGAGCTGTCCGGCGGACAGAAGCGCCGGGTGGCCATCGCCGGGGTCATCGCCATGGAGCCCAAGGTCCTGATCCTGGACGAGCCCACGGCAGGGCTGGACCCCCGGGGCCGGGAGGCCATTCTGGCCCAGATCCGGGCCTATCACCGCAAGCGGGGCACCACCGTTATCCTGGTGAGCCACAGCATGGAGGAGATCGCCTGCAACGTGGACCGCATCCTGGTGCTGCGGGGCAGTCATGTGTATATGGACGGCACGCCCCGCCAGGTATTCCGGCGGGCCTCAGACCTGGAGGAGGTGGGCCTGGACGTGCCCCAGGCCACCAAGATCGCCCTGGCCCTGCGCCGCATGGGCCTGAACATTGACACCGCGGTCTACACCGTGGACGAGCTGGAGCAGGCCCTGCTCTCCATAAGAGGGGAGGCGGGCGTATGCTGAGAGATATCACCCTGGGCCAGTTTTTCCCGGGCAATACCTTCATCCACCGGCTGGACCCCCGCACCAAGCTCCTGGCGGTGATCCTGTACATTGTGGCCCTGTTCAACGCCCAGGGGGTGGTGACCTACGCCATCGTGACGGCGCTGCTGGCCCTGTGCATCATCGTCTCCCGGGTGCCCTTCCGGTCCCTGACCCGGGGCCTGAAGCCCATCTGGGTCATCGTGGCCTTCACGGCCATTATGAACCTGTTCTTCACCAGCGGCACCCCCCTGGGCGCCGGCTGGCTGCTGAGCCATATCTCCCAGGAGGGTCTGCGCTCCGCCATCTTCATGGTGCTGCGGATCGTGATGCTCATCATGGGCACCTTCCTGCTGACCTACACCACCAGCCCCATCTCCCTGACGGACGGACTGGAGAGCCTGCTGTCCCCCCTGAAGAAGCTGCGTCTGCCCGTCCACGAGCTGGCCATGATGATGTCCATCGCCCTGCGCTTTATCCCCACCCTCATCGAGGAGACGGACAAGATCATGTCTGCCCAGAAGGCCCGGGGCGCGGACTTTGAATCCGGCAATATCTTCCAGCGGGCCAAGGCCCTGGTGCCTATCCTGGTGCCCCTGTTCATCAGCGCCTTCCGCCGGGCCGACGAGTTGGCCACGGCCATGGAGTGCCGCTGCTACCACGGCGGCGAAGGCCGCACCGCCCTTCATGTGCTGCACTTCCGCCCGGCGGACCTGTGGGTCCTGGCGGGCTTTGCGGCCCTGACGGCGGGGGTCATCGCCCTGGGGCGGCTGGGAATCTGAAAGAGGTACGCTATGCGCAACATCGCACTGATCCTGATGTACAACGGCACCGCCTACCACGGGTGGCAGGTGCAGAAAACCGAGGTCACCGTGGCCCAGACCCTGGAGCGGGGTCTGTCCATGGTGTGCGGCGAGCCCATCAAGTGCACCGGCTGCGGCCGCACCGACGCTGGGGTCCACGCCGAGCACTATGTGGCCAATTTCCGCACCAATTCCCGTATTCCCGTGGACCGGCTGCCCTTCGCCGTCAACACCCACATTCCCGAGGACATCGTGGTAAAGGCGGCCTATGAGGTGGCGGAGGATTTCAACGCCATCGGCTCCTGCATCCGCAAGGAGTATACCTATCGCATCTACAATTCCCGGGTGAAGAACCCGTTTTATGTGAACAGAGCGTATTTTTACCCCAAGCGCCTGGACGAGGAGGTCATGGACCGTGCTGCCCGGATGTTCGAGGGGACCCACGATTTCGCCGCCGTGCGCAGCGTGGGCACCAACGTCCGCAGCACCGTCCGCACCATCTACTATTGCCGGGTCCGGCGGCAGGGGGACCTTTTGGAATTGAAGGTCTGCGCCAACGGCTTTTTGTATAATATGGTACGGGCCATCACCGGCACAGTGCTCTACGCGGCGGAGGGGAAGCTGACGCCGGAGGAGATCCCTGTGATCCTGGACAGCGGCAACCGTACCCTGGCCGGGCCCACCGCCCCGCCGGGAGGTCTGTACCTGACAAGGGTGTGGTATGAAGATGAAAGACTCAATGGACCGGATGGAATTTGACCAGGGTAACCCCCAGGAGGAGGCGCCCCGCCGGGTGCAGCGCCGGAAGCGGCCGGAGCTGAAGCCCATATGGTTTGCGGCGGTGGCCGTGGTGCTGCTGGCGGTGGTGCTCATCGCCGCCCTGACGGATACCACCGCCTTCGACGGGCTGCGCCGCAGCGTGACCTATGCCCGGGCCAAAAAGGACGAGACCGGCTGCGCCCAGCTGTACCACTACGCCGCCGACCGCACCAGCTGCTTTGCCTCTCTGGACGGCAGCCTGGCTATCGTCACCAACAGCCAGCTGCTGGTGATGCAGGAGGACGGCCAGGTGGTCTGCAACGAGACTGTAAAGTGGACCTCCTGTACAGTGGCCGGAACCGGTAGCCTGGCCGCCGCCTACGACATCGGCGGCAGCGACGTGTATGTCCTCAATGCCCAGGGCCTGGTCCGCAAAATCACCTGCGGCGGCGAGATTCTGTCCGTTACCCTGACCCGGGAGGGCCGCCTGGCGGTGACCCTCAACGAGCGGGGCTACAAGGCCGCCGTGGAGGTCTACGACGAGGACGGTGTAAAGGAATTTGCCTTTCATTCTGCCGACAGCTTCCTGATGACCTCCTCCGTGTCCCGGAACGGCAAGGAGATGGCTGCCGTCACCATGGGCCAGTCCCAGGGCTCCTTCACCAGCAGCATCGTCCTGTATAAGCTGGACCGGCAGGAGGCCTACGCCACCTGCGACCTGGCCGGCGTGGCGGTGTATGACCTGGGGCTGGTAGGGAAGCGCTACTGCGCCGTGGCGGAGGACAGCCTGCATTTCATCGACCAGAAGGGCCGGGCCGCCGCGTCCTACAGCTATGACGGCGGCGTTCTGCGCCGGTGCAGCCTGGGGGGCGACGGCTATGCCGCCGTGCTGCTGGGCCGTTACAAGGTGGGCAGCCAGCTGCGCCTGGTGACGGTGAACAGCGACGGCAAGGAGCTGGGGTCCCTGGACCTGGACGGCGATGTGCTGAGCATGTCCGCCTGCGGCCGGTATGTGGCGGTTCTGTTTGCCGACCGGCTGGTGATCTATAACAAAAACCTCAAGGAATACGCCACCCTGCAGGGCGTCAGCAGCGCCGGTGATGTGCTGATGCGCAGCGACGGCTCTGCGGTGCTGGCGGGCTCTGCCGCTGCCAGCGTGTTCCTGCCCTGACCCCGAAAGGAGAGTGTCCATGTCCGTATTTGCCGATATTCTGGTGCTGGCGGCCCTGATCGCCGCCGCCTGGCTGGGAGCCAAGCGGGGCCTGCTGAAAAGTCTGGCGGGCCTGCTGATCGTCGTGGTGGCCCTGCTGGGGGCCTCCTGGGCCGCCGACCACCTGACGGAGCCTGTGGCCCAGTGGATCGAGCCCCGGGTGACCCAGCGGGTGGAACAGAAAATTGAGGAGAGCCACGCCGCCGACGCGGGCCAGATGCTCCAGGCTCTCAGCTTCCGGGGCGACAGCCTCCAGAAGCTGCTGGACACCGTTTCGCAGCGGGTGCAGGAAACAGGGGAGAGCCTGATCCGGGCGGTGAGCCTCAGCGTGGCCCGCTCCGTGGCCAGCACGGCGGTGTATGTGGTGGTGTTCCTGATTCTGCTGGTGCTGCTGTGGCTTTTGATGAAGCCGCTGAATGCCATTGTCACCAGGCTTCCCCTGATCAGCACCGTCAACGGTCTGGGGGGCGCGGCCCTGGGCCTTGTGTGCGGCGGCCTTACGCTGTTTGTGGCCGTGTGGGCCATGCAGCGCTTCGGCTGGCTTCTGACCCCTGAACTGATTGACAGCACCACACTGCTGAAATTCTTTGCAACCCAGACGCCGCTGGGCCTTCTGGCGGCGCTGTGAACAATTTACCCAGATAACGGAGGGAAACCATGCAACCGACTCTTTGTTCCAAATGTAAGAAAAATGTGGCCGTGGTCTTTATTTCCCGGCAGAATGAAAAGGGCGAGATGGTCAACGAGGGCCTGTGCCTGAAATGCGCCGCCCAGCTGGGCCTGCCCCAGGTGGAGGAGATGATGAAGCGAATGGGCATCTCTCCGGAGGACCTGGAGAACATCAACAACGAGATGATGCAGGCCTTCGGCGGGGCCGAGGAGCTCAGCGACATGCCTGCCCCCCAGGATGAGGACGACGAGGACGACGGCGAAAGCGGCAAGACCGCCACCTTCCCCTTCCTGAACCGCCTGTTCGGCGGCAGCAATCCCCCGGCGGAGAAGTCCGACGCCTCCTCTGGCCGGGAGGAGGCCCCCAAGGGCCGCAAGGCCGATAAAAAGCACAAGTACCTGGACAGCTACTGCATCAATCTCAGCCAGCGGGCCCGGGACGGCAAGCTGGACGCGGTCATCGGCCGGGAGGAGGAGATTCAGCGGGTGGTGCAGATTCTGAACCGCCGCCAGAAGAACAACCCCTGCCTCATCGGTGAGCCCGGCGTGGGCAAAACCGCCATTGCCGAGGGCCTGGCCCAGCGCATCGCCGCCGGGGACGTGCCCTTCAAGCTGCGGGATAAGCAGGTGTACCTGCTGGACCTGACGGCGCTGGTGGCGGGCACCCAGTTCCGGGGCCAGTTTGAAAGCCGCATGAAGGGCCTCATCGAGGAGATCCGCAAGCTGGGCAACATCATCCTGGTGATTGACGAGGTCCACAACATCGTGGGCGCCGGCGACGCCGAGGGCAGCATGAACGCCGCCAATATCCTCAAGCCCGCCCTGTCCCGGGGCGAGATTCAGGTCATCGGCGCCACCACCTTCAACGAATACCGCAAGCACATCGAAAAGGACACCGCCCTGGAGCGCCGCTTCCAGCCGGTGACCGTCAACGAGCCCAGCCTGGAGGATACCCTGAAAATTCTCCAGGGCATCGCCCATTATTATGAAAATTACCACGGCGTCTCCATCCCCCAGGGGGTGCTGCGCCAGGCGGTGGCGCTGTCCGAGCGGTACATCACCGACCGCTTCCTGCCGGACAAGGCCATCGACCTGATCGACGAGGCCTGCTCCGATATGAACCTTCACGACCCGGATATCAACCGCCGGATGGAGGTCAAGCGGGACCTGGAAAACGTCACCTTCGAGCGGGAGAACCTCATGTCCGCCCAGCCGGCGGAGGGTCAGGAGTTCACCCAGGAGGAGCTGGACGCCCGCTATGCCCGCATTGCCCAGCTCCGCAGCCAGGAGCTGCGGCTGCAGCAGGAGCTTTCCGACCTGGAGGCCAAGGGTATGCCCCAGCTGACCATGGACAACATCGCCCGGGTCATCGAGATGTGGACCAAGATTCCCGCCAGCAAGATCAAGGAAGAGGAGTTCAAGCGCCTGTCCCAGCTGGAGGACCGGCTGAAGCAGCACATTGTGGGCCAGGACGAGGCGGTTTCCGCCGTGTCCGCCGCCATCCGCCGCAGCCGCGTGGGTATTTCCCCCAAGCATAAGCCCGTCAGCTTCATTTTCGTGGGCAGCACCGGCGTTGGAAAGACGGAGCTGGTGAAGCAGCTGGCCGCCGACCTGTTCAACACCCCGGACGCCCTGATCCGCCTGGATATGTCGGAGTTTATGGAAAAGCACTCTGTTTCCCGGCTGGTGGGCTCCCCTCCGGGCTATGTGGGCTATGACGAGGCGGGCCAGCTGACGGAGAAGATCCGCCGCAAGCCCTATTCCGTCATCCTGTTTGACGAGATCGAGAAGGCCCACCCGGACGTGCTGAACATCCTGCTGCAGATTCTGGACGACGGCGAGATCACCGACGCCCATGGCCGCAAGGTGAATTTTGAAAACACCGTCATCGTCATGACCTCCAACGCCGGGTCCGACAAGGCCGCCGGGTCCGTGGGCTTTGGCCGCAGTGCCGATGACCAGGGCCGGGAGCGCACCATGAAGGCCCTGCGGGAGTTCCTGCGCCCGGAGTTTATCAACCGGGTGGACGAGATCGTCTATTTCCACCAGCTGTCCGAGGAGAACTTCACCGCCATCGCCCGGATCATGCTGAATGAGCTCCAGGCCTCCCTGAAGGAGAAGGGCTACAGCTTCAGCTATGACGACGCGCTGGTTTCCCACCTGGTGCACTCCTCCTATTCCGCCGCCTACGGGGCCCGGAATCTGCGCCGCTGCATCCAGAAGGAGCTGGAGGACCCCATGGCGGTTCAGATCATCGACAGCTTCGAGCACCCCATCACCCAGCTGCGGGCCACCGCAGAGGATGGCAAGGTGCGGCTGGACACGCTGTAAGGAGGGCGGTTTCATGCTGTTTCGCAAGGATATCGAGCCCCGATGCGCCTACTGCACCCAGGGGGTCCGCATCAACGAGACCCAGGTGGCCTGCGTGAAAAAGGGCATTGTGGCGGCGGAGAATCACTGCTTCCGCTTCCGGTATGACCCCCTGAAGCGGGTTCCGCCCCGTCCGGCCCAGTTGTCTACTGACGGACTGAAGGAGGAAGATTTCAGCCTATAAAACCCACAAAAATACACAAAAGAGGGGAAATATCATGACAACCGTTTGGGCCGTATATTTCAGCGGCACCGGAACCACGGAGCGCACGGTAACGCACATCGCCGGGGAGCTTGCCCGGCTGCTGGCGGCGCCCTGCCGCAGTCTGGACTTCACCCGGCCCCAGGTCCGGCAGCAGGAGCTGAATTTCTGCCAATCGGACCTGGTGGTGCTGGGAACGCCGGTATACGCCGGGCGGGTGCCCAATGTGCTGCTGCCGTTCCTGCGGGAAAAGGTCCGGGGCGGGGGAGCGCTGGCGGTGCCGGTGGTGCTGTTCGGCAACCGGAACTATGACGACGCCCTCATAGAGCTGCGGGACATCCTCCAGCAGGACGGCTTCCGCTGCGTGGCGGCCGGAGCCTTCGTGGGGGAGCACAGCTTTTCCCGCACTTTGGGGGCGGGCCGTCCGGACGATGGGGACATGGCGGGACAAGCCGCTTTTGCCCGGGAAATCTGCGAGAAATTGGCGGGACAAGCCGGGACGGAGAATACGCCTGTTGCCGTCCGGGGGGAAACACCCATCCGCCCCTATTACACCCCCCGGGACCGCCATGGAAACCCCATCAACATCCTGAAGGTGAAGCCTAAAACGGACCCGGACAGGTGCGGCGGCTGCGGCCTGTGCGCGGAGCTGTGTCCCATGGGCTCCATCGACCCGGCGGACGTGTCCCGGGTCAGGGGCATCTGCATCAAGTGCTGCGCCTGCGTCAAAAAATGCCCCTCCGGGGCCAAGTACTTTGACGACCCGGGGTATCTGTTCCACCAGCATGAGCTGGAGGACGTCTATACCCGCCGGGCGGAAAACGAGTGGTTTGTGTAATCGGATCAGGCAGCCCCCTGCTTTCACTTTCGGAAAGCAGGGGGCTGCACATGATGTTGCCCCTCTTTGGGCAATCGGACTCTTTACGTCCGGGGAAATCCATGTTACCATGGGAAAAAACGAAGGGAGGCAGTACGGATGGAGCAGCCAAGGATTTTCCGCTATGACACGGTGGACTCCACCAACACCGTATGCAAGAGCCTGGCGGCCCAGGGCGCGCCCAGCGGCACGGCGGTGATCGCCCGGCGGCAGACGGCGGGCCGGGGCCGCATGGGCCGGAGCTTCGAATCGCCGGAGGGGCTGGGCCTGTACCTCTCGGTGCTGTGGCGGCCGGAGGGGACGCCGGAGGACCTGCTGCCCCTGACCCCCATGGCGGCGGTCTCCGCCGCCATGGCCATCCAACGCGTCACCGGCGCACCGGTGCGGATCAAATGGCCCAACGACCTGGTGCTGGAGGGGCGGAAGCTGGCGGGCATTCTGACGGAGGCGTCGCTGTCCGGCAGGGGAGTGGACTATGTGGTCATCGGCATCGGCGTCAACCTGCGGCAGCGGCCCGATGACTTTTCGCCGGAGGTGGCCCGGATCGCCACGTCCCTGGAGGCCCAGAGCTATCCCGCGGACCGGGCCGCCCTGGAAACGGCCCTGGCGGAGGCTCTGTGCCAGGCCTTCGGACACTTGCACACCCCGGCGGTCTACGCCGCCGATTATCGCCGCCTGTGCCTGAATCTGGGGCAGACGCTGCGCATCCCGGACACCGGGGAGACGGTGACGGCCCTGGACATCGACCGGCAGTACGGCCTTGTGGTGCGCCGCCGGGACGGCACGGTGGACACGCTGCGCTGCGGTGAGGTCTCCGTGCGGGGCCTGTACGGCTATGTATAACAGATGACGGATCGGCGCATCTCCCCTGTGGGAGGTGCGCTTTTTCTGTGGTTTTGTACAAGCATCCCGTTGGGCAAATTTGTCATTCTGCACAAATTGTTAAAATTGTGACGGATTACTGTTGACAGATTCGCCATCTGTGTGTATAATGGAGCAACATATCAAAGAAATTTGTCCACGTCTTGTCCGCGCAGACAACAGACAAAGGACAAATCTTCCGGGATATGCACCGTCTGCGCAAAGAGAGTATGAGGGAGGAAGAAATGGACTATTCCAACTTATTTGTCGTGCTGATGGGCCTGGGAACGGTGTTTGCGGGACTTCTGTGCATCATTCTGCTGGTTTCGCTGATGAGCTGGGTGTGCACGCGCACTGCCGGTACCCAAACGCCGCCCAAGGCTGCGGTTCCCGCCGCTCCGGCGGCTGCGGAGGCCGTAAGCCCCGCCATGATCGCGGCTGTGGCTGCTGCCATCGCCGAGGACCTGGGGACCGACGTCTCCGCCATCCGTATCGTATCCATGAAGAAAGTGTAAGGAGGAACGCACCATGAAAAAGTACAGAGTCAACGTCAACGGCACCGTGTTCGAGGTGGAGATCGAGGAAATGACCGGTGCGCCCGCCGCTCCTGCGGTTGCTGCGGCTGCCCCCTGTCTCTTATACACATCTGACGCTGCC
>ENA-OZWZ01000003-OZWZ01000003.1-human-gut-metagenome-genome-assembly--contig:-NODE-3-length-81570-cov-8.784751_pt1 | contig 81570 bp, 77 predicted proteins | sample MGYA00244852_ERZ654088 | MGnify/ENA primary metagenome ERZ654088 (study PRJEB26926, sample SAMN06164960) | human gut metagenome | biome: ENVO:00009003; feature: ENVO:2100002; material: ENVO:00002003... | reverse complement strand
TCTTGATTTTGTAGGACTGCCGGTGCGTTTTGAAGTTCACGGTATGCCCGCAATACTCCATTCGTTCCAGAATTGCAGCAACGCCGCCATTTGCCAATGAAAATCAGCTGCGTTCCAAGACTTTTTTAATCTCTCAGTCCAATTATAACAAGAACAATCGTTCGAGTCAATGCGATTATGAGAGGAAGAGCAAGCACAGCAAGTGTAACTACACTTGCGAAAAACGGCGTGGTCTGACCGGGATTTTCTTGCAGAGCAGCAAGCAAATCCGGTGAGTACCCACACCGAGAAAACAGAGCGTTCCGGCTGACCGCTGAAACGCCCTGGTTTCATTTTGGGGATCGTCCCAAGCCCTTAGAGAAGAGCGCTTGAAATGATTTACCCATTGTGAAATCGGTTTTGTTTTGCTATAATGAATTTAAATAATGATTGCGCAGAGGTGAGTATCATGCCCCTTATCATTGTTCGCAATGACATCACGAAAATGAGCGTAGACGCCATCGTCAACGCGGCGAAGGAATCTCTGCTGGGCGGTGGCGGCGTGGATGGCTGCATCCACCGGGCGGCGGGGCCGGAGCTGCTCCAGGAGTGCCGGACGCTGGGCGGTTGCCGGACCGGCGAGGCCAAGATCACCGGCGCGTACCGCCTGCCGTGCCGCTACATCATCCACACCGTGGGCCCTGTGTGGAACGGCGGTAAGTACGGCGAGCGGGAACAACTCGCCTCCTGCTATCGCACCAGCCTTGCGCTGGCGAAGGAGCACGGCTGTGAGACGGTGGCATTTCCGCTGATCTCCTCCGGCGTTTTTGGCTATCCAAAGGATCAGGCGCTCCGCGTGGCGGTGGACGCCATCAGCGAATTTTTGGCTGAAAACGACATGACGGTGTACATCGTCATTTTCGACCGCGCGGCGTACCAGATCGGCAACAAACTGTTCGCGGATATCGCCGCATACATCGACGACCACTATGTGGATGCTCACACCGATTCCCGCCGGGAGCGGATGCGCCGCATGGGCGTCGTCGAAAGCCGGATGCTGACCGCCTACGGGGACGCGCCCATGGCGACCTCCGGGCTGGACGAGGCGCTGGCGCATCTGGACGCCGGGTTTTCGGAGACACTGCTGAAGCTCATCGACCGCAGCGGAAAAAAGGACGCCGAGGTTTACAAGAAGGCCAATGTGGATCGCAAGCTGTTCTCGAAAATCCGCAACAACCCGGACTACAAGCCCTCCAAGCCCACGGCGGTGGCCTTCGCCATCGCGCTGGAGCTGAGCCTGCCGGAGACCCGCGACCTCATTGCTCGCGCGGGCTACGCCCTCAGCCCCAGCAGCAAGTTTGATGTCATCATCGAGTACTTCATCATGCAGCGGGACTATGACATTTTCAAGATCAACGAGGCGCTGTTCGCCTTCGACCAGAGCCTGCTGGGGGCATAGACGTGAAGGGAGGAAAAGAAAAATGAAACTTGGAAAACTGCACGAGGTCGATATAAGAAAAGTCTGGCCGCATGAACAATATGATTTTTCAAAGTGGCTTGCTGCGGAAGAGAACATTCAAGAGCTTGGAAATGTACTTAACTTGTCGCTAACGGATATTGAAACAGAAAGGCTTGTTGGTAGTTATCGCTGCGATATTCTATGCAGAGATGAGATCACAGGGAAAGTCGTGCTCATTGAAAATCAGCTTGAACAGACCAATCATGACCACTTAGGAAAAATATTGACCTATGCATCCGGTCTTGACGCTTCTGTTGTTGTGTGGGTAGTTGCTGCCGCGCGTGATGAACACGCAAGCGCCATCGAGTGGCTCAACAAACACACAGATGATAGCATTTCCTTTTTCTTGATAGAGATCCATGCCTACAAGATAGGCGATTCAGAGCCTGCGCCGCAATTTAAGATTATTGAGCAACCCAACGATTTTGCAAAAACTATGAAACGCATTTCACGGGATAAGGAAATGAACGAGTCTCAGGGCTGCAGATTGGAGTTTTGGACACAGTTCAACGATATTCTTGAGCAGCGCGGCAAGCCTTTTAACAAGCGTAAAGCGACCACGGATCATTGGTATTCTGTTGCAGTTGGTTCATCGGAATGTCAAATTTCAATCGACTTGGTCAACAAAGAGCATAAGATAAGAGTTGGGCTGTGGATTGCTGACAACAAGGAACGCTTTGACTATATGAAGCAGCACAAGACAGAAATAGAAGCGGCGATGGGAATGGCGCTGTCATGGGAGAGACTGGACAACAAAAAATCCTCTCTGATTTGCACATATATCAAGGGGTTGGATTTCAAAAATCAGGAAAACTATCCGGAGCTTATGAATAAATCCATTGACCTCGTTGTGAAAATGCGAGATGTGCTGAAAGAGTATGTTCTGGCTGAATTGTAAGTGCGAGGTGACCAACTACATAAAGATTATCAGGAGCGTAACACCATGACTTTTATCTGCTACCCCAAATGCACCACCTGCCAGAAGGCGCAGAAGTGGCTGGACGAGGACGGCATTTCCTATACATTCCGAGACATCAAAATGGAAAATCCTACTTACAACGAGCTGACCGCATGGCATGAGCGTAGCGGTCTGCCGCTGAAAAGGTTTTTTAACACCAGCGGTCTGCTATACAAATCTATGGGGCTAAAGGACAAGTTGCCCCAAATGAGCGAGGACGAGATGCTGAAGCTCCTTGCAGCAGACGGGATGCTGGTCAAGCGCCCGCTGCTGGTGGGCAATGACTTCGTGCTGGTCGGCTTCAAAGAAGCCGAGTGGGAGAGCCGTCTAAAAAATAAAGAAGAGGTGAAGCATCATGGATGTACAACGGGCAAAAGAACTGCTGACGGTTTTGGCGGACGGTGTTGACCCCTTGACGGGGGAGGTGCTGCCGGATGACCACGTGTGCAACAAAGGAGAGATCGTGCGGGCGCTGCACTGCGCCGTGGAGCAACTGTCCCACAGACGGAAAAAACCGCTGCCCGAAAACAACGGAAAACCTTGGACGGAGGAACTGGACGACGAGCTAAGCCGCTTGTTCGACGGCGGTATGAAAAAGAAAGACCTCTGTACGCACTTTGGCCGCACCTCCGGCGCGATCGAGTCCCGGTTGGAGCGGCTGGGGAAACTGTAAAGCTGCAAAAATGTAACATAAATGTCATAAATGTCGCCCCACAGGCGACCAAACCCTCCTTCGGCCACGCTACAATGAGAGCGCAATCAAACGAAGGAGGGCTTTTTATGACAGAATTGGTTTTCATCCTGGATCGCAGCGGCTCCATGTCGGGGCTGGAATCGGACACCATCGGCGGATTCAACTCCATGCTCGCCAAGCAGAAGAAGGAGGCGGGCGAAGCTCTGGTCTCCACGGTGCTTTTCGCCAACGACAGCACGGTCATCCATGACCGCCTGCCGCTGAGCGAGGTGCCGCCCCTGACGGAGCGGGAGTACTTCACCCGCGGCTGCACGGCGCTGCTGGATGCCGTGGGCGGCGCCATCCATCACATCGGCAACATCCACAAGTACGCCCGCCGGGAGGATGTGCCGGAGAAGACGATGTTCATCATCACCACCGACGGCTACGAAAACGCCAGCCGCCGCTACGATTACGAGCGTGTGCGCCGCATGATTGAACGGCAGAAGGAGAAGTACGGCTGGGAGTTTTTGTTCCTCGGCGCAAACATCAACGCGGCCAAGGAGGCGGCACGTTTCGGCATCGGTGCGGACCGCTCGGTGAACTACAAGTGCGACGAGGCGGGCACAGCGCTCAATTACGAGGTCATCAGCGAGGCGGTGTGCAGTGTCCGCGCCGCCCGGCCGCTTAGCGCCGACTGGAAGCGCCGCATCGACGAGGACGTGCAGAAAAGAGGGAGGTAAGCGTATGTACGGAGCGATTTTGGGCGACATCGTGGGCAGCCCCTACGAGTTCGACTGCAACAACTATAAGGCAAAGGATTTCCCGCTGTTCAGCCGCCGTTCCGACTTCACAGACGATACGGTGATGACGCTGGCGGTGGCGAAAGCGCTGCTCAGCACCCGTGGGCAGGACGATGCCGCCATCAAAACTGCGTTGGTACGGGAGATGCAGCAGCTGGGCCGCGCCTACCCCGACCGGGGCTATGGCACCCATTTTGGCGGCTGGCTCTATGAGGACGACCCGCAGCCCTACCACAGCTACGGCAATGGCAGCGCCATGCGGGTGTCGTCTGCCGCATGGCTGGCGAAGGACATGGCGGAATCGCTGCATCTGGCGCGGCTCACCGCCGAGGTGACCCACGACCACCCGGAGGGCATCAAGGGCGCACAGGCCACCGCCGCGGCCATCTTTCTCGCCCGCACAGGTCACGGAAAAGAGGAAATCAAAGCGTATGTGGAGCGCGAATTCGGCTACGACCTTAGTCGCAGCTGCGATGAGATTCGCCCCGCCTATCACCATGTGGAGAGTTGTCAGGAAACCGTACCGCAGGCGATCACCACGTTTTTGGAAAGCACAGGTTTTGAGGATGCGCTGCGCACGGCGGTGTCCCTCGGCGGCGACAGCGACACCCTCGCCGCCATTACCGGCAGCATCGCTGAGGCATCCTACGGCGTGCCAGAGGAACTGCGGCAGGAGTGCCGCAAGCGTCTGACGCCGGAGCTGTCGGAGATCCTGCGCCAGTGGGAAAGCGCGCTTTACAACGAAAAAATATGTGGTAGAATTTGAAATAGAGAACAAAATAAGGAGGGACTTCCATGGCGATTCTGAACTTTTCCGATGTACTTAAAAATGTGGGGCTTGACCCAAAGCGGGTAAAGCTGATCCGACATTCGCTGGGTGACAAGGCATTCAAGGAATGCTATGACAAGAACATGGTGGAGGAGTACACCCGCGTACAGAGTGAAACCTTCAGCAACGGGTATGATTATTGGTGCGTATTTATCAGCGACAAGAGTACGACGGCAAAGTTTTTCGCCTGCTACAAGGTAAACGGCGGCGTTATTGACACGCAGGACACGAAACCAAAGGGTTTCCCGCTGGAGGATTGGTTCCAAGGGCAGCGGATGTTTTACAATCTGGAGCGCATTGACCTGCTGAAGGAATACGAAGGCAGGCTCTTGATCGAATGGGGTAAAAGCGCGCTTGCTTGGGCGCAGAAAGGCACAAACGAAAAGCCTATTGTGGCCATTCGGGACAAGAAGATCTTTTCCGGCTACGAAAACGCGATCCTTACCTATGAAGAGCTTCGGGAGATCGTGCAGGATCCCACAGCATACGAATCGTGGCACACGGCGCTTTCCACCGTCAACGCGGTCTACCTCATTGTTGACCGGGAAAACGGACGGAAGTATGTTGGCTCCGCTTATGGCAAGGGAGGATTATTGGGGCGCTGGACACACTATGTGAAGTCGCTGCACGGCGACAACAAGCTGATGAAGGAGTTGCTCTGCGACTACCCGGATAGGTATACGCACTTCCAGTTCTCGATTTTGCAGCTCCTGCCAAAGGCCGTGACGCCCGATGAAGTGATCCAAACGGAGACCCTTTGGAAGAAAAAGCTGCTGACCTATGAACCATTCGGAATGAATCAGAATTGATCTTCCTTGCAGTATCCTCTGGATAGTACATAGCTCTCACTTTTCCTTTGGCAAAGCGACTGTTGCAGCCCACTTTTCAAGTAGGGCGGCAAATCCCATCAAGCGTCCTCCGAAAGACGCGTGACGACAAAAAATCAGCCATAATCAACCTTTAAAACAGCAAAAAGGCAAAGGGGTATGTGTCTTAACGGCACATACCCCTTTTGTCAGCAACCCTTGTCCGGCAACTGCCATATTATTTGTTTCGTGAAACCTGTTTTATGGACAGCCGCCCGCGGGCAGCACGCTTTTTTTCAGGAATCAGAGCGGTCACTCCCGGTACAGGGGGCCGCTGATGTCCACCTGGCCGAAGGAGGCGGCCACCTGGCCGTCCAGCAGCAGCTGGACCCGGTCCACGCCGTTGGCGGAGCACAGGGAGTTCACCAAGCCCCGGACCAGCAGCTGCTGGGCCTCCAGGCCCTCCGGCAGCAGGGACACGTCCGACCGGGGCAGATTCAGATAGCAGGTGCCGCTTTCCACCCGGACCGTCAGCATCTGGAAGCCCTCCGGCAGCAGAGGGGACAGGCTCTCGGCCTGGGGGCCCTCCATCAGGGCGGACATGATGGCCTCCACGGCGCTGTCGCCCTCGTGAAGGGTCAGGGTCCGGGATTCCGACGTCAGTAGGCCGCTTTCCCGGGCGGGGAAGAACAGGCGCACCCCCAGGGTGCGGGTCACGTCGTCCTCGCTGGTCATCAGCACCTCCCGGGACTGCAGCAGGCTGTGGGTCCGATAGGCCAGGTCCTGGCCCTCCACGGTGATGCGGACCACGGAGATGCCGGGCAGCTGGGACAGGGTCAGGGTGACGCAGTAGTCGGCGATGGTCAGGTCGATGCCGGACAGCTGCTCATACCCCTGGGAGAAGTCCACCAGGGCCATGCCGCCGGTAAGCTGGCAGCTGCGCAGCGTCACCCCCTGGGGGATGGGCGTGCGGTAGCCCGGCTCGGTGCACGCTCCCAGCAGCTGCTCCAGAGCCGCCTGGGCCTGTTGGTCCACGGTGAGGCTTTTTCGCTCCGACCAGTCCACGTCCACGGCGGAGATGGCGTCGCCGCCCGGGGCGCCGGACAGGCCGTAGATCCGGAAGGTCTGTTTGGGCGTACGGCGGCTGGCGGCGCAGCCGGTAAGCAGCAGTGCCAGACAAAGCAGCAGGAGAAAGATCCGTTTTTTCATTCGTCCGCCTCCTCTCGCCGGGCCAGGGGCAGCTCCACGATGAACACGGTGCCGCTGCCGGACTGCCGGTGCTGGGCCCGGATGGAGCCGCCCCGGCGGCGCACGGTGTCGCTGACGATGCTCAGACCCAGACCCGTGCCGCCTACGGCCCGGGAGCGATTCTTGTCCACCCGGTAGAACCGCTCGAATACGTGCTCCATGTCCTCGTCGGGGATGCCGATGCCGTTGTCCTCCACGGAAATGACCACGGTGTCGCCGACGGTTTTCAGGGTGGTGTGGACAAAGCCCATGGAGCCGGAATACTTGATGCCGTTTTCCATGAGGTTATAGAGAATCTGGTGGATGTCGTCCTCGGTGGCCCGGACCACGGCGTCCTCGTCCGTCTCATAGGTCAGGGTGACCTCCTTTTCCCGGGCCACCACCCCCAGCATACGGACCACCCGCTCCAGCACCCGGGACACGGACACAGGATAGGCCGCGTCCTGGATACCGCTGTCCAGCCGGGTCAGGCGCAGCAGGTCCTCGGTGATGCGGCTGAGCCGCTGGGCCTCCCGGCCGATGTCCTCCACAAATTCCCGGGTGGTGTCGGCGTTCATGTCCTCCGTCTGGAGGATGGAGTCCGTCAGCAGACGGATGCCGGCCAGGGGCGTTTTCAGCTCGTGGCTGGCGTCGGACACAAAGCGGCGGCGGGCGGCCTCGGTGGTCTGCAGGCGGTCCGTCAGGCTGTTGAACTCCGTGGCCAGCTGGGCGATTTCATCATTCCCCCGGACGGAGGCCCGATGGCTGTAGGCTCCCTCCCGGACCTGGCGGATGGCCTGGAGCAGCTCCCGGATCTTCCGGGTGAAGGCCCGGGACAGCAGAGCGCTGAGGGCAACCACCAGAACGCCGATCAGCAGGGAGATGCGGGTCAGGTTGGTCTGGAAGCTCTGCAGCAGCTCCGCCTGCTGGGTGTCGTATTCATAGGCGTACACCGCGCCGATGATGCGGTTGCGGTATACCACCGGGGAAGCGCCCCGGCTTAAAAAAGCATGGCTGTCATACCGGCAGTAGAAGGCGTCGCTGCCGTCCAGAGCCTGGACGATCTCGGTATACATGGCGTACATGCCCTTGGCGCTGCCGCCCTCCCGGGTGTCGAACAGGATGCAGCCGGAGGTGTCCGTCACCAGCAGGCGGGACACGCCGGTCTCCTCCACCGAGGCCAGGGCCTGGCCCACGTTTTCCTCCGTCAGCTCCGGCAGGCCCGACAGGGCCGATTCCACCATCTTGACGCTGCTCTTCATGGCGGTCTCCTTGGTCTGGAACACCAGACTCTGGGACACCAGCAGCGGATAGGTGTTCAGAAGGGCCAGCACCGCCAGGATGATGAGGATATAGCTCATGCCGAACTTAAACTGTAGGCTGGTTTTCCCCCGCAAAATAGTAACCCACTCCCCACTTTGTCATGATGTATTCCGGCTCCGCCGGGACCCGCTCCAGCTTCTCCCGCAGGCGGCGGATGTGCACGTCCACGGTGCGGTAGTCCCCGGCGTAGGAATAGCCCCACACCAGGTTCATCAGGCTTTCCCGGCTGTAGACCCGCCGGGGATTTTTCATCAGCAGCTCGATGAGATCGTATTCCTTGGCCGTCAGGTCGATGGTGCGGCCGTCCCGGATGGCCACCCGCTGCCCGGTATCCAGGCTCAGATCCCCCACCGTCAGCAGGGCGGGATTACGGCCCGGTCGGGCGGGACCCCTGGCCCGGCGCAGCAGGGCCTTGATCCGGGCCTTCAGCTCCAGGATGTTGAAGGGCTTGGTCACATAGTCGTCGGCCCCGCAGGCAAAGCCCATGAGCTTGTCCGCGTCCTCGCTGCGGGCGGTGAGCATGATGATGGGCACGTCGGAAAACTCCCGGATCTTCATGCAGGCCTCGCTGCCGGACAGCTGGGGCATCATCAGATCCAGGATGATCAGGTCCAGGCTCTCCCGCCGGGCCAGCTCCACGGCTGCGGCCCCGTCATAGGCGGTGAGCACCTGATAGCCCTCGTTTTCCAGGTTGAATTTGATGCCCTTGACCAGCAGCTGCTCGTCGTCTACTACTAAAATTTTCATGGTTCCTCCTCTGCGGTGATCTGGGGGCGGATGGCTTCCAATATGCCGGGTCCCAGGCCCTTGACCTCCAGGAGTCCGTCCACGGAGGCGAAGGGGCCGTTGGCCTCGCGGTATTCCACGATGCGCTGGGCCAGCACCGGGCCGATGCCGTCCAATGTTTCCAACTGGGCGGCGGTGGCCGTGTTGATGTTCAGGGGGCCGGACTGCGGCTCCTGGGGACCGGCGTCGTCCCGCTGGGTGGTGACGGTGTACCCCTCGGACCGGGGGCGGCCGGTGAAGAACAGCGCCGCTGCCGCCGCCGCAAACAGAAGCGTCAGGACCAGCAAAAATATTTCCGTTTTTGTAACTTTTCCCATAGGCTCTGTTGTTGACTCCCTGTTGGATTTTGCTTATAATGAGAGGTGATAAGCAGGGATCGGGCACGCTGTCCCTTATCCCACCACCATTATAGCATAGATGGAGAAAAAGAAAATGAAAATTCGCCGGTTTTTATCTGTTTTTTTGCTGACGCTTCTGCTGACGGGCCTGTTCTGCGTGCCCCAGGCCAGTGCGGTGGACCTGCCCCAGGTGAACGCCAAGGCGGCCCTGCTGATGGACTATGAGTCCGGGCGGATGCTGTACGGCCTCAACGAGCGGGACACCGAGTATCCCGCCAGCATCACCAAGGTCATGACCGCCCTGCTGACCCTGGAGGCCGTGGACCAGGGGGTGCTGACCCTGGACCAGCAGGTGGCGGCGCCGTCCCTGGTCAACGACATGGACCCCACCGGCAGCTCCGCTGACATCAAGGAGGGCGAGGTGCTGACGGTGGAGCAGCTGCTGTACTGCATGATGCTGGTGTCCGCCAACGAGGCGGCCTGCATCCTGGCGGAGACGGTGGCCGGATCCCAGGACGCCTTTGTGGCCCTGATGAATCAGCGGGCCCAGGAGCTGGGCTGCACCGGTACCCACTTCGTCAACCCCAACGGCCTGCATGACCCCAACCATTATTCCACCGCCTGGGACATCTATCTGTTCACCCGGGAGGCCATGAAAAACGAAACCTTCATGAAGATCTGCAGCACCGCCTCCTATGTGGTGCCCGCCACCAACATGTCCGAGGAGCGGGAACTGTACACCACCAACTCCCTGATCTCCAACTGGCGGATCATGGGCTATCAGTACGACGGGGCCGACGGCATCAAGACCGGCTCCACCGAGGAGTCCGGCTATTGCCTGGTGTCCACCGCCAAGCGCAGCGGCCGCCGTCTGGTGGCAGTGGTGCTGGGCTGCAAGGGAAACGGCGCCACCGTGGAGAGCTTCTCCGAGTCCGCCAAGCTGTATAACTGGGCATACAACAACTTTTCCATGCGCCAGGTGGCGGCTACCGACGAGCTGTACCGCCAGCCGGTGGCCCTGTCCAAGCAGACGGACACGGTGATGCTGTATCCGGCCCAGAGCGTGGAGGCCTTCCTGCCCAAGGACGCCAAGGATGAGGACATCCGCAAGAGCGTCACCCTGAAGGAGGACGTGGTCAACGCCCCCGTCACCGCCGGGCAGGAGCTGGGCACCCTGACCATCACCTATAACGACCAGGTGTGCGCCGAGGTGCCGCTGCTGGCCCAGGCGGACGTGTCCGCGTCCCGTTTCCTGGTGGCCAAGGCCGCCGTGGAGGCGTTTTTCGCCAAGACCTGGGTGAAGCTGGCTCTGGTGGCCGTTGTGGTGCTGGTGATCGTGTTCATTCTGTGGCTGAAGCTGGGCCGCCGCAGCCGGCGGTACGGCAGCCGGGGCGGGAAGCGCCGCCAGCGCCGGGCCTATCGGGGCCGCCGCCGCTGGTGAGCCATGGAGCCGCTGAAGATTCTGTATGAGGACGCCCACCTGGTGATCTGCTGCAAGCCCGTGGGGGTGCTGTCGGAGGACAGCGAAAGCGGCCGGTGTATGCCGCAGCTGCTGCGGGAGCACTACCTGGCCCAGGGGCAGAAGAACCCCTATATCGCCACGGTGCACCGGCTGGACAAGATCACCGGCGGGGTCATGGTGTTCTCCCGGCGGCGGGAGGTCACCGGAAAGCTCACCGCCGCCGTGCAGGCCCACGAGCTGGTGAAGGAATATCTGGCGGTGCTGCGGGGCCATCCGCAGGAGCCTGCCGCCACCCTGACGGACTTTCTGTTCCGGGACGCCGGGCGCAACAAGAGCTATGTGGTGAAGCGTCCCCGGAAGGGCGTCCGGGAGGCCAGCCTGGAATACCGGGAGCTGTCCCGGACGGAGGAGCTGTCTCTGGTGCGGGTGCGGCTGCACACCGGACGCACCCACCAGATCCGGGTGCAGTTTTCCTCCCGGGGGCTGCCGCTGCTGGGGGATATCCGATACGGCAGCAAGGACCCCAACTGCACGGCGGCCCTGTGGTCCTGCCGCCTGGCCTTCCGCCATCCGGTCACCGGCAGAGCGGTGGACGTATTCTGCCCGCCGCCCCGGACCTACCCCTGGGATCTGTTTCCGGCGGTGGAGGGCTGACCGAAAAGCGAACCAACGGAATGGAGGATTTTTATGGCCTATACGGTGGGTGAAATGGCAAAACGGGTGGGGGTGCCTGCCTCCACGCTGCGATATTATGACAAGGAGGGGCTGCTGCCCCAGGTGGAGCGCTCCCCCGGGGGGATCAGGGTGTTTCAGGAGTCGGACTATGAGTGGCTGCGGATGATCGGCTGCATGAAAAAGGCGGGAATGTCCATTCGGGACATCCGGCATTACATCCAGCTGTCCGCCCAGGGGGACGATACCATCGGCGACCGGCTGGAGATGTTCCGGAACCAGCGGGAGGTGTTGCGCCGCCGGATCGAGGAGATGCGGCACACCCTGGAAACCGTGGAGTACAAATGCTGGTTTTATGAGACGGCCAGGGAGGCCGGAACCGTGCAGGCTCCCAAGAGCATGACGGAGCAGGAGATTCCGGAGCGCTTCCGGACCATCCGGCGGGAGCTTAAGGGAGAATAACAGAAAAAATAGCGAGCGCCTCCGGCCTTTTCGGCCAGAGGCGCTTTGTTATGTGCGCAGCTTGAAGGTTCTGGGGGCCAGGCGATAGGCCAGCAGCAGGGCCGCGGCCACATACACGGCGGCAAAGACGATCATGCCGATGCCGAAGGCCATCGTTGCCCCGTGGACGTTGGCGTAGATCATGTAGCAGACAAAATAGGTCAGGCCCGTGATCAGGCGATAGCCGAAGCTGGTGTTCTCCAGCCCGGCGGTGTAGGGCTGCAGCAGGTAGTACAGCACCAGGTAGTGCACCGAGAAAAACACGGACATGGCCAGAATGGCCAGGGGCAGCACCAGATAATCCGTGGGGGTGTCCGTGCCGCCGCTGCACAGCAGAAGCAGGGGAAGCCCCAGGGCGATGACGGCGGTGGGCAGCAGGTTGATGGCCGTCAGGGATTTCAGTCGGGCCGTGAAAATGCCCAGGATGACCCGGGGCTGCCGGTAAAACCGGTAGGACAGCATACTGCTGTCGCAGTTGAAGAACAGGACCTGGGTCACGGTATTGCCCCGGTTGATGAAGTACATCAGAAGCAGCATCATCGGCAGCGCCGGAACCAGTGCGCCGTTGATGGCGGCGGCTATCTCCGGCAGCGCCAGACAGGCGGCGCAGCCCAGGGCCAGCGCGGCCCCGGCGATAACGGCGGTGCGCCGGGCTGGACGCATCAGAAGCCGGTAATTGCGGCGCACAAACAGCTCGTTGAACCGGGCGCAGCCGGTTTTCCGGCTGTCCGGGCCTGCGTCCAGGGTCAGCTTGCTCTGATACTGGGCCTGGGTCTCCCGGGCTGCCGCCTGGGGACCGTCGCCGCTGAGCAGGGATACGTCCGCCGTGAACAGGTGCCGGTATACCCGGCGATAGCCGGAAAAGTGTAGCAGATATGCGGCGCCCCACGCGCCGCCAGCCGCCGCCAGCCCGCAGACAGCGTATACGGCGGCGGAGGGCAGGGCCCGGTTCAGCAGGAGAGGGGGCAGATACGCCGTCGCCAGCAGAAGAACGGAGGTTCCCTGCAGCAGGGAAAACCTCTTTTCGTCCCGGGGCAGGATACCCCGTCGGTGGAAGTGCCGCAGCTCCAGTCCCGCAGAGAGGAGCTTGACGCCGCACACCAGCACCGGGGTCAGCAGACACAGGGCCAGCCCCTGCCTCAGGATCAGATGCCCCACCAACAGCGCCGCCGCCAGGAAGCCCACGGCGGTTTTCAGCAGATAGTACCCATACGCCGACAGGGTGTAACGCCGGGCGTCCATCCGCAGGAGGATCACGGCGTAATAGGCGTCCCGGCCGCCATTCAGCAGATTGTTATTGAAAATACCGCCGATCAGCGTCAGAAACACCAGCAGATGGCCGTACAGCTCCGGCGGCAGCTCCCGGCGGATCAGCAGCAGGGGAGCGGCGAAAAACACCGCCATATACAGGAGCTTTCCCAGCAGCATACCGAAAATCTCCCGCAAGACGGCCAGCACCAGCCCCAGGGTCTTGGCGAAGCTGTTTTCATAGGGCAGGCGCAGAAACCGCAGACGGTATAAAATCCCATTGACCCGGTAGGCCATGTGCAGCCGCAGCTGGAGGATCAGGGTGTCAAACCACATCCGGCTCCTCCTTCAGGGCGGCGATGATGCGGTCCTTGTACGCCTCATCGGCCAGGTCCTCCCGCCGCACCTCCTGCAGGACCCCGTGGTGCAGGATCACGATGTCGTCGCACAGGTCCAGGGCCAGGTCCATGATATGGGTGGACAGCAGGATGATATGCCGGGTCTTGATCCGCCGCAGCAGGGCTTTCATCTCGTCGGCCACCACCACGTCAAAGGAGGTCAGCGGCTCGTCCAGCAGCAGCACGGCGGGGTCCGCCATGATGTTCACCAGCATCTGCATCTTGTTTTTCATGCCGTGGGAGAAATCCTTCAGCAGCTTTCCCCGGTCGGCCGGGTCGATGCACATATAGTCCAGATACACGTCCGGGGCCTTGGGGTAGGGAATTTTGCCCCGGTTGATCTCCAGGAAGAATTGCAGAAATTCCCGGGCGGTGAGAAACTCCGGCACCACCGGGGTGGAGAGCACATAGCCCATGTCGTCGGCGGTGACGGGCCGGGCGGCACCGGTGTCGTCCTCCAGGTGGAAGGATCCGCCGTCGGCGGCGAGGTCCTCGTTGAGGCAGTTGAAGAACGTGGTCTTGCCTGCGCCGTTGCGGCCGATGAGACCGTAAATCTTCCCCTGTTCAAAGGTGAAGGACGCACCCCGCAGCACCTCCTGGGTCTCGAAGCGCTTTTGCAGTTGATCGACAACCAGCTTCATGGCCGTCAATCCACCACGCCGGTCAGGTCCAGGGGCTTGCCGTCGCGCCACAGGCGCTCCAGGCCATAAAACTCCCGGGCCTCGGCGTTGAAGACGTGGATGGCGATGCAGCCGTAGTCCAGCAGCACCCAGGTGCCGGCCCGATAGCCTTCGCGGTGCAGGGGCTCCTCCTGGGCCTCCTCCCGGAGGACCTTTTCCACGTTGTCCACCAGGGCGTTGATCTGGGTATTGGAGGAGCCGGTGGCGATGACGAAATAGTCCGCCAGGGTGGTCAGATCGCCGATCTCCAGCACCTGGATCTCCCGGCCCTTCTTGTCGGACAGGGCCCGGGCCGCCATAAGGGCCAGTTCCTTCGCAGTTTTCATATCTGTTTACCTCTCAATAAATAGTCTCGGGCGTCCAGGGTGTTGTGATGCACGGGGTTGCCCCACTGCTGCATATCCCGGATGCTGTCGTCCAGCGCCTTCAGCAGGCCCCGGTCCAGGTCGGCATGGACCGCCCGGCGCAGGTCCTCCACCCCGGGAAAATCCCGGCTGGGCTCGATATAATCCGCCAGATAGATGATTTTTTCCAGCTTGGTCATGTTGGGGTGGCCGGTGGTGTGCCAGTAGATGGCGCGATAGACCGCGTCGTCCACGCCGAACACGTCCCGGGCGATGGCTGCGCCGGTTTTGGCGTGCAGCAGCTTCAGGGCGTGCTGCTCCAGGTCGTCCAGCTGGATGTGATATTGAGCGCACAGGGCCAGCTGCTGATCCATGTCCAGCTTCTTGGTGCAGTCGTGAAGCAAAGCGGCGATCCGGGCCTGGGTCTCGTCGGCCCCATACTGCCGGGCCAGGCGCACGGCCTCCTGCTCCGTGCCCAGAACATGGGGCATGCGCTTGGGCTTGAGATAGCTCAGGGCGATGGGCCGCAGTTGGTCCGGGGTCAGGTGATGCAGGTCCGTATGGACGCCGTACAGCCCCCGGCGCTGGATATAGCCGTATACGGGGTCCGTCACCAGATCCCGGCCCCGGCCTGCGGTAAGGGCCTCCCGCACCTGGGTGGAGGACAGGTCGATGACCTGCCGGTTGGCAATGATGGCCACAGTGGCCCCGTATTTCGTCTCCAGCAGCCGCTTCTGGGCCGCCAGATCCTCCCCCGGCTGGGGGTGGGCTCGGTCAAAGGCCCCGATGTGGGCCAGAGACAGAATGTCCGACGCATGATACCAGCGCTCCAGGGACAAAAACATATCCGTCCCCATGAGAAGCCACAGCTCATCCTCCGGATGCTCCATGCGCAGCTGGCGCAGGGTATCCACCGTATAGCTGGGGCCGGTGCGGCGCAGCTCCGTGTCCAGGGCCTGGGCCTTGGAGCCCAGCTGGGCACAGGCCAGGGCCGCCATTTCCAGGCGGTCGGCGGGCTCGGCGCTGCCCTGGGGCAGGGCCTTGTGGGGCGGAACGCTGGCGGGGATCAGCAGCAGACGGTCCAGCCCCAGGGCGTCCATAGCCGCCCGGGCCGCCGTCAGATGGCCCCGGTGGATGGGGTTGAAGGTGCCGCCGTAGATGCCGATCTTCATACGCTGCGCTTCCTGTCTTTTTCCAGGTCGATCTTCCGCTTGTCCTTGTTGTGCTGATAGCGGAAGAGAACGAATTTGCTTCCGATGACCTGGACCACCTCGCAGCGGGCGGCCACCTTCAGCTCCTCCGCCGCCTCCCGGGCGGTGTACATGGAGTTTTCCAGCACCCGGCCCTTGATCAGCTCCCGGGCCTCCAGGGCGTCGTTGACCTGCTTGATCAGGTTCTCGCCGATGCCGTCCTTGCCCACGTGGACGATGGTGTCCAGGTTGGCGGCCATGCCCCGCAGCTGGGCTCTCTGCTTGCTTGTCAGTTCCATAGATGCTCCTCAGTTCTTTTCCAGATAGGTTTTCAGCTCCGCCGCGAAGGCCCGCAGGGCGTTGCCGCGGTGGCTGATGGCGTTTTTCTCCTCCGGCGTCAGCTGGGCAAAGGTCTTGCGCAGCTCCGGCACGAAGAACACCGGGTCATAGCCGAAGCCGTTGTCCCCCTGGGGTGCATAGGCAATGGTGCCGAAGCAATCTCCGGCTGCGTCCAGCCGGTCCCCATTGGGGAAGCAGCAGACGATGGCAGTGTGGAAATGGGCGGTGCGGGCCCCAGCACCCCGGAGATTCTCCAGCAGCAGGCGATAGCGGGCCTGGTCACTGTCCACGCCGCCGTATCGGGCGGAATAGATGCCCGGTGCGCCATTCAGCGCGTCCACGCACAGGCCGGAGTCGTCGGCAATGGCGGGCAGACCGCTGGCCTGCATCACGGCCATGGCCTTGATGGCGGCGTTTTCGGCGAAGGTGGTTCCATTTTCCTCCGGCTCCAGGTCCAGGCCCACGTCGGACTGAAGGACCACTTCCACCCCCAGCTCACGCAGAATCTCCTGCATCTCCGCCAGCTTCTTGCGGTTATGGGATGCCAAAACGAATTTCATAGAATCTCCCCCAATATGTTTTTCTCCAGCTGGATCAGCCGGGCGTTGCCCTGGGCGCAGAGGGCCAGCAGCTCCTGCTGCTCCCGGGCGGTGAAGGCCCGGCCTTCGCCGGTGCCCTGCAGCTCGATGATGCCGCCCTGCTCGTTCATAACGCAGTTCAGGTCCACCATGGCCCGGCTGTCCTCGGAGTATTGCAGGTCCAGCATGGGTACGTTGTCCACGATACCGGCGGAGATACCGGCCACATAGTGGCGGATGGGCATGGCCTTCACCAGCCCCTGCTCCAGAAGGCCCCGGCACGCCAGGGCCAGGGCCACAAAGCCGCCGGTGACGGAGGCGGTGCGGGTGCCGCCGTCACCCTGGAGCACGTCGCAGTCGATGGTGATGGTGCGCTCGCCCAGGCGGCGCATATCCACCGCCGCCCGCAGGCTCCGGCCGATGAGCCGCTGGATTTCGGCGCTGCGGCCGGACAGCTTCAGCTTGTCCACGTCCCGGCGGGACCGCTCCCGGTTGGCCCGGGGCAGCATGGAATACTCCGCCGTGACCCAGCCGCAGCCCGGGCGCACATGAGGCGGCACCCGGTCCTCTACCGAGGCGTTGCACAGCACCACCGTGTCGCCGCAGCGGATCAGGGCGCTGCCCTCGGCAAACCTGATAAAGCCCGTGGTGATCTCCACCGGGCGGCTTTCGTCATACTTTCTTCCGTCGGCACGGATCATATTCGTCCCTCCCATCAGAACAGATCGCCCACAAATTCCTTGGCGTCGAAGGGGGCCAGGTCCTTGATGCCCTCGCCCAGGCCCACATACTTCACCGGCACCTGCAGCTCCTGGGCGATGGCGATGACGATGCCGCCCTTGGCGGTGCCGTCCAGCTTGGTCAGCACGATGCCCGTCAGACCGGCGGTCTCCTTGAACTGCCGGGCCTGGATGAGGCCGTTCTGGCCGGTGGTGGCGTCCAGCACCAGCAGGGTCTCCTTGGCGGCCCCGGGCAGCTCCCGGTCGATGATCTTCCGGAGCTTGGCCAGCTCCTTCATGAGGTTGGCCTTGTTGTGCAGCCGCCCGGCGGTGTCCACCAGCACCACGTCGCTGCGGCGGGCCTTGGCAGCGGCCAGGGCGTCGAACAGCACGGCACCGGGGTCCGCGCCCTCGTTCTGGCGGACGATGTCCACCCCGGCCCGGTTGGCCCAGATCTCCAGCTGATCGGCGGCGGCGGCCCGGAAGGTGTCACCGGCGCACAGCAGGACCTTCTTGCCCTGCTTTTTCAGCTGATAGGCCAGCTTGCCGATGGACGTGGTCTTGCCCACGCCGTTGACGCCGATGACCAGAATGACGCTGGGCTGGGTGGACAGGTCCAGTCGGCTGTCGCCCACCTCCAGCTTCTCGGCCAGGATTTCCCGCAGAGCGCCCTTCACCTGGTCTGCCGTCAGCAGACGGTCGTCATAGGCCCGGCGGCGCAGCTTCTCGGTGGCGTCCAGGGCCACGTCCATGCCCACGTCCGCCAGGATCAGGGATTCCTCCAGCCGGTCATAAAAATCGTCGTCCAGAGAGTCGAAGGACATGGGCGCAAACCACGCGTCCCGGAATTTTTTGAACAGTCCCATAATCGTGTCTCCTTATTTTATATTCAGCTCTTTGGCCATATCGTTGAGGTTGATGGTGAGGATCCGGCTGACGCCCCGCTCCTGCATGGTGACGCCGTAGAGCACGTCGGCCTCCTCCATGGTGCCCCGCCGGTGGGTGATGACGATGAACTGGGTCTTCCCGGCGATGCGCCGCATATAGCGGGCATAGCGCACCACGTTGGCCTCGTCCAGGGCGGCCTCGATCTCGTCCATCACGCAGAAGGGGGTGGGGTGGACCTTGAGAATGGCGAAGTACAGGGCGATGGCCACAAAGGCCTTTTCGCCGCCGGACAGCAGGGTGATGGTTTTCAGCTGCTTGCCTGGGGGCTGCACCTTGATCTCAATGCCGCAGTTGAGGATGTCCTTTTCATCCTCCAGCTCCAGCCGGGCCTTGCCGCCGCCGAACAGCTCCAGAAACGTCTCCTGGAAGCTGTCGTTGAGGAGCCTGAACTGCTGGGCGAAAATTTCCGTCATCTGCTGGGTCAGCTGGTCGATGACGCCGGTGAGCTCGCCCTTGGCCTGCTCCACGTCCGCCCGCTGGTCGGACAGATAGGTATACCGCCCGTTGACCCGCTCATACTCCTCGATAGCCCCGATGTTGGGGGTGCCCAGGGCCTTGATGGACCGGTTCAGCTCGCCGATGCGGCGGGTGGCCTTGGGGACACTCTCCAGCTCCACCCGCTGGGCCTGGGCCTCGGAATGGCTCAGCTCATACCGCTCCCAGAGCTTATCGAGAATGGTTTTCTCCTCCATGGCGGCGGCGCTGCGCTTCTGCTCCAGCCGGGACAGCTCCTGCTGGGCGGCGATTACCGCGTCGTTGCAGGTCTGGGTCTGGCGGTTCAGGGCTGTGCGCTGCTGCTCCAGGTCCAGCTTCTCCTGCTGGAGGGTCTGCAGCTGCCCGCGCAGGTCCTCCGCCTGCCGGTGCAGGGAGTCGCAGCGGGTCTGATGCTCCGCCATCTGCTCCCGTGCCCGGACCTGGGATTCATGCAGCTGCCGGGCCAGGTCCTCCCGGCTGCGGCAGTCGCCGTCCAGGTCCGTCATCAGCTGGCGCAGGTCCGCCAGGCGGCTCTCCGCTCCCTGACGCTCGGCGGCCAGGGCGGCCTGCTGCTCCTTGCAGCGGGTGATCCGGTCGGAGATGCCGCCGGTTTTCGATTGCAGGTCGCTCTGCCCGGCCAGGCAGTTCTGGGCCTGTTGGCGCAGCTGCCGGGCCAGGTCCTCCTGACCGTCGATCTTCGTCTGAAGCTCCCGGCGGCGGACGTCACCGTCCGCCGTCTGCCGGGTCAGCCGGAGATTTTCGGCGTCCAGGGCCTCCAGGGTGGCTTCCAGGGTCTCCCGCAGGCTGTCATAGTGCTGGCCGCGGGTCTCCAGAGCCAGCACCTGCTGGGCGGCGTTCTGCTGCTGCTCCCGGGCCACATCCAGCTCATACTGGGCCTTTTGCAGGTCCCGGCCGGTTTCCTCCGCCCGGTGGGCGGCCTGGTCCAGGGAGGCTTTCAGCCCCGTCAGTTGCTCCCGCAGCCCGGACAGCTCGCTGGCCCGGGACAGGACCCCGGCACTGCGGCTGACGCTGCCGCCGGTCATGGAGCCGCCCCGGTTGATGACCTGACCGTCCAGGGTGACGATGCGGAAGCGGTTCTGATACCGACGGGCCATATTCACGCCGCAGTCCAGGTCCTCCACCACCACGGTGCGGCCCAGCAGATTCTGGAAAATGCCGTCGTACCGGGCGTCATACGTCACCAGCTGGGAGGCGATGCCCACGAAGCCGTACTCCTGGGCCAGGCGCGGCTCCCGGAGCATATCGCCCCGGATGGCGCTCATGGGTAGGAACGTGGCGCGGCCCGCGTCCCGGCGCTTCAGGAAGGCGATGGCCTCCTTGGCGTCGGTGTCCCGGTCCACCACGATGTTCTGCAAAGCCGCGCCTAGGGCGATCTCCAGGGCCACGGTGTATTGGGGGTCGGTGGTCATAAGGCTTGCCACGGGGCCGTGAATCCCGGACAGGGTGCCCCGGTCCGCCGCCTGCATCACGCCCTTCACCGCCCGGGAGAAGCCCTCGTAGTCCTTCTCCATCTCCGTCAGCAGACGGATGCGGTCCTCCATGGCGGCCAGCTGCCGGCGTAGCTGTTCGGCTTGCTGGGCGGCCTCCTGGGCCCGGCGGCGCCGGCCCTCCATCTTCAGGCTGTGGCCCTGGATGACGTTGGCGGCGGCCTGCTCCTCCTCCCGGGCGGCAGTCAGGGAGGCGTTGTTTTCTTCGGCCTCCCGGCGGCATTGGTCCAGCTTTTCCCGGGCGGCGGCGCTGTCGGCGGCGATGGCGGCCTGACGGGCCTGGGCCTGGGTCCGGGTGGCGTCCAGAGCGGCCAGCTCCGTCCGGCCCCGGGCGGCGTCAGCCACGGCCAAGGTCTCCTTGGCCCGCAGGGCCTCGGCTTCCTGCTGGGCGCTTCCGGCGCTTTCGGCCAGCTGCCGCAGGGCGTCCATCAGCTCCTCCAGCTGCCGGGCCAGGTCCTGGGCCTCCGTGTCGATCTGGTCTATGCGGTCCGTCAGGGCGTCAGCCTGGGTCCGGAGATTACCGGCCCGCTGCTGGGTGTCCGCCAGCTCCCGGTCCAGCCGCTCCAGGGTCTGCTTGTCATGGCTCAGGCTGTTTTCCAGCACGGCCATGGCGGAGGTCTCCTCCTGGGCGGCGGCGTCCAGCTGGGACACCCGGTCCCGCAGGGCCTCGGCCCGGACGTCGTTGTCTCGGATTTTCTCCAGGCTCTCCTCCCCGGCGGCATACACGGCGTCCAGGTTCGCCTGGGCACGCTGGCGGTCCTCCTGGGCGGTCCGCAGATCGGTCTCCAGCTTCAGGGCACCGGCCCGCAGGGTCTGGAGGTTTTCCAGCCACACAGAGATCTCCAGCACCCGCAGCTCGTCCCGCAGCACCAGGTATTTTTTCGCCGTTTCCGCCTGCTGCCGCAGAGGCTCCACCTGCAGCTCCAGCTCGGCGATCTTGTCGTTGATGCGCACCAGATTCTCCTCCGTGCGCTGGAGCTTCCGCTCGGACTCCTCCTTGCGGTGGCGGAACTTGCTGATGCCCGCCGCCTCCTCGAACACCTCCCGGCGCTCGCCGCTTTTCACGGACAGGATCTCGTCGATCTTGCCCTGGCCAATGATGGAGTAGCCCTCCCGGCCCATGCCGGTGTCCATGAACAGCTCGTTGACGTCCTTGAGCCGCACGGACTGGCGGTTGATATAGTATTCCGACTCCCCGCTGCGGTAATACCGGCGGGTAACGGCCACCTCACTTTCGTCCCGGGGGAAGATGTGGCCGGTGTTGTCGATGATCAGCGTCACCTGGGCAAAGCCCATCTGATTGCGCTTTTCCGTGCCGCCGAAGATCACGTCCTCCATTTTGGCGCCCCGGAGCTGGCGGCTGTTCTGCTCGCCCATGACCCACAGGATGGCGTCGGAGATGTTGGACTTGCCGGAGCCGTTGGGGCCCACGATGGCGGTGATGTCCGCGCCGAAATTCAGCACCGTTTTGTCGGGAAAGGATTTGAAGCCCTGAATTTCCAGTGCTTTTAAGTACACGTTTCTGTCACTCCTTCCGCATATCCTGCATATCCCGGATGATGCGGTCAATCCGGCGGGCTGTATCGATGAAATCCTGCTCCGTGTAGCCCTTGGTGGTCATGGCCGCCGTTCCGATGCGGACGCCGGAGGTCTGCTGGGGGGACCGGGTATCGTTGGGGACGCAATTCTTGTTCAGGGTGATGCCGTGGCGGTCCAGTTCGTCCTGCACCGCTTTGCCAGTGAGTCCGGTGTCCGTCAGGTCCAGCAGGAACAGGTGATTGTCCGTGCCGCCGGTGACCACCTTGTAGCCCATGGAGATAAATTCATCGCACACGGCTTTGCAGTTGCGGACAACGGCGTGGATGTATTCCCGGAAATCTTCCGTGGAGGCCTCCTCCGCTGTGACGGCCTTTCCGGCGATGACGTGCTGCAGCGCGCCGCCCTGGCAGCCGGGGAACACGGCGCTGTCCACCCGCTTGGCAAGCTCGGGCTTACAAAAAATCAGGCCGCCCCGGGTGCCCCGCAGGGTCTTGTGGGTAGTGGTTGTGATGATGTCCGCCAGGCCGAAGGGGGAGGGATGGTCCCCGGCGGCCACAAGCCCTGCGATGTGGGCCATGTCCACCATGAAATACGCCCCCACCTCCCGGGCGGCGTCGGCAAAGGCCGGGAAGTCGATGATGCGGCTGTAGGCCGAGGCCCCGGCCAGAATCAATTGCGGGCGGCACTCCCGGGCTTTCCGGCGGACGTCCTCATAGTCGATGAAGCCATTTTCGTCCACCCCGTAGAACTCCATGTGGAACAGCTTGCCGCTGAAATTCACCGGGGAGCCGTGGGTCAGGTGACCGCCGTTGTTGAGGCTCATGGCCAGAATGGTGTCGCCGGGCTTCAGCACGCTCATATAGGCGGCCAGGTTGGCGGAGGAGCCGCTGTGGGGCTGGACATTGACGTGATAGTCCGTCTGAAAGACGGCCTGCCACTGGCGGCAGCAGTATTCCTCCAGCTCATCCACATACTGGCAGCCGCCGTAGAACCGGCCCCGGTTGCCGGAGGGGCGCTGGGCGGGATAGCCCTCGGAATATTTGTTGGTCAGGCAGGAGCCTACGGCCTTCATGACGTTTTCGCTCACGAAGTTTTCGCTGGCGATCAGCTCCACGGTGCTGTTCTGCCGGGCCTGCTCGGCGGCAATGATCTCAAAAACTCTGGATTTCAACGGTGTTCCTCCTCCATAGGACCTACGGGAGGGGACGCTTCCGCAGCCTGCGGCTCCCGTCCCGCTTGTGTGCATATATAATCAGCTTATGATATCATAAATCCCGGTTTTTTTCAAGAAAAATCGCAGGACGGGAAGCCGTCCTGCGAAAATCGGTTATTCCGCCCATGCCGGGTTATTTTCCGGCGACAGGCATTGGGTGACCCGGGCGAAGGTGTCCCGGTCGGTGTAGTAGGTGTAGGTTTTTCCCTCCGGATTTACGAACCGGACGAATATGCCCTCGCTGCGGTCGGAGCCGTCCGGCAGGTGATAGGGCCACAGCTCCAGCACCGCCCCGTCGCCGTAGTCCAGGCGGAGGCTGTCCTCCTTGGGGACGTCCCGGCTGAAGGTGGCGTTCATGTTGAAGAGCTTCCCGTACAGGGCATAGCCGTTTTCCTGGGTGATGCGCAGGTCCTGGCCGTCCACCCGGGCCCGGAGGGAGGTGAATTTTCCACTGAAGGCGTAGGTGGTGCTGCTGGAGATGTCGCCCATGCAGCGGATGAACCGGTCATGATCCCGCTGGGGCTTGCTGATGGTCAGGCCCAGCACCGTCACCAGCGCCGCCGCAAAGGCCAGCGCCACCACCCACATGGGGTGCCACCGCCGCCGGGGCGTCTTCTCCCGGCGCACCGCATCATAAAGACCCATATCGTTCCTCCTATTCTTCGGGCAGGCACCGCACCAGCGTTTGCCATTGCATCCGGTCGGTGTCATACATATAGATTTTTCCGTTGGCTCCCCGGTACCAGACGAACACGCCGGGGACCCATTGGCGGTTGTATCCGTCCCACACGTCCAGGCCCCAGAAGCGCAGGATGCACCCGTTGCCGAACTCCAGCTCCGCATCCGGCACGGACTTGGGGGCGCTGTTCTGGCGCTTGCCCATGCCGGCGGCACTCACCTCCAGATACAGCCGGGAGGCGGGCTCCCGGGCCCGGAATTGCCGCCCGTCCTGCCGGACGTACAGGCCGCCCTGCTCCTTGGCGTATTGGACGCTTTCTCCCAGCCCGCTTATAAAATGGCGGTACTGCCGCTGTAAATGGGCGGCCCATAGAATGGGGATAAACGCCGCCAGCACCAGGATCAGCCCAATGGCGATGAGTATGTGCAGCTTCCGGTCCCGTTTCCGGGGCCGGGGTGCGCGAACGGCATCGTACAGAGGCATGGCGTGGTCCTCCCGTTTTTTCCCTATTATACAGGCTGCCCCGCCTCTTGTCCAGCAAAACAAAGTTGCGCCGCCTTTTGGGCAGCGCAACTTTTACTTTACAGGTTACTTTTTGAAGCTGTCCTTCAGGGACACGCTGCGGTTGAACACCAGGTGATCCGCTGTGCAGTCCCGGTTATCCATGCAGAAATAGCCCGTGCGCATGAACTGGAAGGTGGGGGCGTTGATGCCGGTGCGGTTTTCCACCCGGTCGAAGTCCCGGGCCACGTCCACCATGGCCCGCTCCACCTTGCAGCCCTCCAGCACCATCAGGGAGTCGGGATTCAGGCAGTTCAGGAAGTCCTTGTCCGGGCCGTCGGGCTGTGGATCGGAGAACAGGTTGTCATACAGCCGCACCTCTGCGTCCACGCAGTTTTCGGCGTCCACCCAGTGCAGCGTGGCGCCCTTGACCTTGCGGCCGTCGGCGGGATCGCCGCCCCGGCTGTCGGGGTCATATGTGCACAGGATCTCCACGATCTGGCCGTTTTCATCCTTGACGCAGCCGGTGCACTTCACCAGATACGCGCCCTTCAGGCGGCACTCGGGGCCGTCGGGATACAGGCGCTTATACTTGGGAATGGGCGTCTCCAGAAAGTCCTCATGCTCGATCCACAGGTGGCGGCTGAAGGTGATCTCATGGGTGCCCTGGCTGGGATCGGTGGGGTTGTTCTCCACGGTGAAGGTCTCGCTCTGGCCCTGGGGATAGTTGGTGACGGTGAGCTTCACCGGATGCAGCACCGCCATGGTCCGCTGGGCGGACACGTTCAGATCCTCCCGCAGGCAGTGCTCCAGGAAGCCGTATTCCACGGTGTTGGGAGACTTGGCCACGCCGATGCGCTCGCAGAAATTGCGGATGGAGGCGGCGGTATAGCCCCGGCGGCGCAGGCCGCACAGGGTGGGCATCCGGGGATCGTCCCAGCCGGAGACATAGTGCTCCTCCACCAGCTTGCGGAGCTTGCGCTTGCTCATGACAGTGTGGTCGATGCCCAGCCGGGCAAATTCGATCTGGCGGGGCTTGTGATAGGGGATGGACACATTGCTGACCACCCAGTCATACAGAGGCCGGTGGGACTCGAACTCCAGGGAGCAGAGGCTGTGGGTGATGCCCTCCAGAGCGTCCTGGATGGGGTGGGCAAAGTCGTACATGGGATAGATGCACCACTTGGTGCCCTGGCGGTGGTGGTTGATGAAGCGGATGCGGTAAATGATGGGGTCCCGGAGGTTCAGATTGCCGCTGGCCAGGTCGATCTTGGCCCGCAGGGTCATCTTGCCCTCCTCCACCTGGCCGTTCTTCATCTTTTCAAACAGACGCAGATTCTCCTCAATGGGGCGGTCCCGGTAGGGGGAGGTGGCGGGGATGCCGATGTCGCCGCGGTTGGCCTTGAACTCCTCCGGCGTCAACTCGCACACATACGCCAGGCCCTTTTTGATGAGCTCCACGGCGTATTCATAGTCCTTCTCAAAATAGTCGGACCCGTAGAAGAACCGGTCGCCCCAGTCAAAGCCCAGCCAGTGGATATCCTGCTGGATGGCATCCACATACTCGGTGTCCTCCTTGGCGGGGTTGGTGTCGTCCATGCGCAGGTTGCACAGGCCGCCGTAACGCTCGGCGGTGCCGAAGTCGATGCAAAGGGCCTTGCAGTGGCCGATGTGCAGATAGCCGTTGGGCTCCGGCGGGAAACGGGTGTGAACGGTCAGTCCCTGGAACCGGCCACCCTCTGCGATGTCCTCGTCGATAAAGTTCAGAATAAAGTTTTTGCTTTCGGCACTCTCCTCCGTCAGAGGGGCCTTCCCTTCCTCGGTCATTGTCTCACACTCCTTATTCGGTCGTAATCCCGTGTTTTCACACTGAACTTATATTATACGGTTCCCGTCCTCTGATTGCAAGAGCTTTTGAAGGGGCGGGACAACTTTTTTTGCGGGCATTGCACAAAGAGGGAGGAGAGCGGCGCTCTCCTCCCTCTTTGGAAGCTGCGGGGTTTATTTCTGCTCCGTCAGCTTGCTGTTGCACTTCTGCAGGAAGCGTTCGTTGGCGATGATGGCCCGGGTGTGGGTCCCCTCGCCGATGGGGCCCCAGTCGTCGCTGGCTTCCACCCGGAAGGTGATGAGCTTGCCGTTTTCGGACACGCCGGTGACGGTGGCCGTGGCCCGGACGGTCATGCCCACAGGGGTGGGGGCCAGGTGGCTGGACTGAATATCCACGCCCACGGTGCCTTTGCCCTCCGGCAGGTCCGGCTGCACGCAGTCCATGGCGGCGTGCTCCATCATGGCCATCATAAACGGGGTGCCGAACACCTCCAGGCCGCCGGAGCCGATGGCCCGGGCGGTCATCTCCGGGGTGACCACCTGCTCAATGGTATAGGATTTGCCGATTTCGATCATATCCGTTCCTCCTTTATACGCCCAGCCTGGTCCACAGCCGGTCATACAGCCGCAGGGTGTCCTTGGGCAGGTTTTCATAGATCTCGCAGCGGTCCAGGGTCTCCGCCGGGGGCGCCATGATTTCGTAGATCTCGGGGTCCAGTTCCTCCTCGTTGACCTCCGCATAGTAGGCCGGGTACTGCTCCAGGGCTTCCCGGTTGGGGGAGGCGTACCAGATATAGTCCATGTTGGCCAGGTTGGAGTCCGTGGAGGCGATGAAGTTGATCCACTCCTCCGCCTCGGCCATGTGCTGGGTGTCCTTCAGGACGCACATGGCGTCCACGAACCAGTTGCTGCCCTCTTCCGGGATAACGAAGGCCAGATCCTCGTTGTTTTCCAGCATGGTCAGGTAGTCTCCGGCGTAGTACATGGCGATGGCGGCGTTGCCGCCCTCCATCTTCTGGAACACCTCGTCCATGACGAAGGCCTGATACACGCCGCTGTCCTTGGCGTTTTTCAGCAGGTTGAAGGCCTCCTCCAGCTGGCCGGGGTCCGTGGTATTGATGCTGTAGCCCAGGTCCAGCAGGGCCGCGGCCAGAGCGTCCCGGGAGTTGTTGATCATCAGCACCTGTCCCGCGTACTGGGGATCGAACATGGCGTCCCAGCTGGTAATAGGCTCGGACACCATGGTGGTGTTGTAGATAATGCCCAGGGTGCCCCAGGTGTACGGCACGGTGTACTTGTTCTCCGGGTCGTAGCTGAGGTTCTTGTAGGTGTCGTCAATGAGTTGGAAATTGGGAATGTGGCTGTAGTCCAGCTCCGCCAGCATATCCTCCTGAATCAGGCGGGCAATCATATAGTCCGAGGGGACGATGACGTCGAAGTCCGCGCCGCCCATCTTGATCAGGGAGTACAGGGCCTCGTTGCTCTCCGCCGTCTGATAGTTCACCCGGATGCCGGTTTTCTCCTCGAACTGGGTGATCAGGTCCTCGTCGATATACTCGCCCCAGGAGCACACGTTCACCACCCGCTCCGACTGGACGGAGTGTCCGGTGACCACCAGCACCGCCACTAAGGCGCAGGCCATGGCTCCGGCCGCCACCCGGCGCAGCAGCTTGTTGGGCCGCCGGTGGGGCTTTACCGGTCCGCCGGAGGCGGCGGACACCGCCGCGTGATGCTCCCGCCGGGCGGCGTGGCTGTCACGCAGGTTGATGATGGCCAGCAGCACCAGCACCGTCACAAACAGCAGGGTGGAAATGGCGTTGATCTCCGGACTGACGCGCTTTTTGGTCATGCCGTAGATGGTCATGGCCAGGGTGGAGGCGCTGGTTCCGGCGGTAAAGTAGCTGATGATGAAGTCATCCACGGACATGGTGAAGGCCGTCAGCGCGCCGGACACGATGCCGGGCTTGATCTCCGGGATCACCACCCGCCAGAAGGCCTGCATCCAGGTGCAGCCCAGGTCCTGGGCCGCATCGATGAGGTTGCGGTCCATCTGGCGCAGCTTGGGACCAACAGACAGGATGACATAGGGGATGTTGAAGCAGATGTGGGCGATGAGCAGGGTGCCGAAGCCCATGGTCAGCCGCTCCGGCAGCACCACCGCCGACTGCCAGGAGTTCACCCACCCGGCAAAGGCGCCCCAGCCGTTGAAGAACACCACGAACAGCAGGCACAGGCTGACGCCGGTGACGATATCCGCGTTCATCATGGGGATGTTGTTGACGGAATTGACGATGGTCCGGCGCCGCCGGCTCATGGCGTACAGTCCAATGGCGGCAAACGTGCCCGCAATGGCCGCCACGATGGTGGACAGCAGCGACACCATCAGGGTGGTGTACACACTGTTCATGATCAGGCGGTTAGACAGCAGGGACTCGTACCATTTCAGGGAAAAGCCCTTCCAGACGCTGGAGCTGGTGCCCGCGTTGAAGGAGAACACGATGAGAATGATAATGGGTGCATAGAGAAACAGGAACACCAGCGCCATCAGCACCCGATCGCCGATGCTGTTCTGCTTGCGGCCGGTCATAGCATCACCGCCTGTTCCTCGCCCTCACCGAAGCGATTCATCACCAGCATGCACACCAGCACGATGATCATCATCACCAGGGAGATGGCCGCGCCCAGCTGGGGGTTATAGGCCCCGCCCAGGAACTGCCGCTCGATGAGGTCGCCCAGCAGAAGCTCCGTGCCGCCGCCCAGCATCCGGCTGATGGCGAAGGTGGACACCGACGGCACAAACACCATGGTGATGCCGGAGATGACCCCCGGCAGGCTCAGGGGCAGGATCACCCGGCGGAACACCGTCATGGAATTGGCCCCCAGGTCCCGGGCGGCCTCCAGCAGGGAGCCGTCCAGCTTGATGATGACAGAGTAGATGGGCAGGATCATAAACGGCAGGTAGTTATACACCATGCCCAGCACCACGGCCCCCTGGGTATTCATCATGGAGAAATACTCCAGCTCCGTACCGAAAATGTGGTTATACAGGCTGATGAGGCCGATTTTTTCAAACAGCTGGTTCAGCAGGCCGTGGTTTTCCAGGATGGTCATCCAGGAATAGGTCCGCAGCAGGAAGTTCATCCACATAGGCAGCATGATCAGCACCATGGCCGTCCGCTGGAAGGCCGGACCCTCCCGGCTCATGAGATACGATACCGGGTACCCGATGACCAGACAGATCAGCGTGGCGATGATGGCCAGCTTGAAGGACCGCAGAAACACCTGGGTATAGCCGCCCATCTGGACAAAGTTGTCCAGGGTGAAGCCGCCCTCGGCGGAGGAAAAGGCGTAGACCACCATGATGAGGATGGGGGCCACCACGAAAATGGCCATCCACAACTCATAGGGAACGGCGAACCGGGAGAGCTTATTCTTCATCCCCGCTCTCCTCCTCATCCGTCTCCCAGGAGGCGTCCGCCAGCTCCTCATACTCCTCGGAATAGGAGCTGTAGTCGCCGAACTGACCGGAATATTCGCTCTTTTTCATGATATGGAACCCGTCCGGATCGATCTTCACGCCGATGCGGGCCCCCACCGGGGAGTGGTCCGTGGTCTGGATCAGCCACTTGAAGCCCCGGAAGTCCACGATGATATCGTACTGCATCCCCTTGAAGGTGACGTTGGTGACGGTGCCCACCAGCTGCCCCTGCTCCACGGGGACAATGTCGATGTCCTCGGGGCGGATGACCACGTCCACCGGCTCGTTGGGCTGGAACCCGCCGTCCACGCAGGGGAACTCCTTGCCGTACATTTTGACCACGTTGTCGCGGACCATGGTGCCGTTTAAGATGTTGCTCTCGCCGATAAAGTCCGCCACAAAGGCGTTTTTCGGCTCGTTATAGATGTCCTCAGGGGTGCCGATCTGCTGGATGCGGCCCTTGTCCATCACCACCACGGTGTCGGACATGGTCAGGGCCTCCTCCTGGTCGTGGGTCACATAGATGAAGGTGATGCCCATCTGCTGCTGGATACGCTTCAGCTCGTTCTGCATATCCTTCCGCAGGCGCAGGTCCAGCGCGCCCAGGGGCTCGTCCAGCAGCAGGACCTTGGGCCGGTTCACCAGCGCCCGGGCAATGGCCACCCGCTGCTGCTGGCCGCCGGACAGCTGGGTGATCTTCCGGTGCTCGAAGCCCTTCAGACTCACCACGCCCAGCATTTCCGTCACGCGTTCCTCGATTTCCTCGGCAGGCACTTTGGCGATCCGCAAGCCAAAGGCGATATTCTCAAACACGTCCAGATGAGGGAACAGCGCGTATTTCTGGAACACCGTGTTGATCTGCCGCTTATGCGGCGGGACATCATTAATCCTCACACCGTCAAAGGTGACGTCTCCCGACGTGGGTGTCGTGAAACCGCCAATAATCCTCAGCGTTGTGGTCTTGCCACAGCCGCTGGGGCCCAGAAGTGTGAGGAATTCAGAATCGTTGATATACAGATTGATGTGATCGAGAACCAGCTCGTCGTCAAACGCCATGCAGAGGTCCCGCAGGCGAATCAACTCTTTGGACATTTATCCTCCCCCGTTCGTAAAATATTTTTTTTCTTACCTCTTTTCTCTGTTCAAAGGGAGGCCTTTGCGGACAGGCCCGATATCTCTCGTTGAAATTTGGCAGATACAATATATAAAAAATAAAGACAAATGTCAATCATTATTTTTGCGAATATCAAAAAGGGCAGGAAAAAGCAAAAATCCCCTGTCCCGGTCTGTACCGGGACAGGGGAAAACGCGTCATGTTACTTGGTGCCGAAGATGCGGTCGCCGGCATCGCCCAGGCCGGGAACGATGTAGCCGTGCTCGTTCAGGTGATCGTCCACCGCACCCACATAGATGTCCACATCGGGATGAACCTTCTGCAGGTGCTCAATGCCTTCAGGGGCAGCTACCAGCACCATGAGCTTGATGTTGTGGCATCCGCGCTTCTTCATCTCGGTGATGGCGGCATCGGCGGAGCCGCCGGTGGCCAGCATGGGATCCACGATGATGATGTCGCGGTCAGCCACGTCCTTGGGCATCTTGCAGAAATAGACGTGGGGCTCCAGCGTTTCCTCGTCCCGGAACATGCCGATATGTCCCACACGGGCGGAGGGCACCATGCGCAGCACGCCGTCCACCAGACCCAGACCGGCCCGGAGAATGGGCACCACGGCGAACTTCTTACCGGCCAGAGTGGGCAGCTCCGCCTTGCACAGGGGAGTTTCCACCACCTTGGTGGTCAGCGGCAGGTCACGGGTGGCCTCGTAGGTGATGAGCATGCCGATCTCGGAAACCAGCTCCCGGAAATCCTTGACGCTGGTGTTCTTGTCCCGAAGGATGGTGAGCTTGTGGGCCACCAGGGGATGGTTCATGACGTGGACTTTTTCGCTAAACATGGTGCTTCTCCTTTATATATAAAATTATTAATCCAAGGTGATCTTCAGGCCCCGGGCCAGCCGCTCCCGCTCCGCCTGGCTCAGCCGCAGGTACACGGGAACCAGGTCCCGGGCCGTGGTGACCTGTCCGGCGGCAGCCATTTCCTCCGCCGCCAGGGCCACCCCCACGGCGTTCTGCATCACCAGCTGAGGCGGGGCCATCCGGCAGGGAACATCCTGCTCCAACAGATGATTATAACACAGCCCGGCCCCGTCGCCAACAACAAATTTCGGCTCCGGGCGGTTTTTTATCTCCTCCGCCAGCTCCGCCAGGCCGATGGCCCGGTCCGGACACTGCCGGGTCAGAACGCCGTCATGGGCCAGGAACAGGGCGTTGTACACCTGATTGCGCCGGGCGTCCATGGCGCAGATGATGAGGCCCTCCATATGGGCCAGATTCCGGGCCATGGCGGCCAGGGTGGACACGCCGCAGCAGGGCTTTTCCAAGGCCCAGGCCAGGCCCTTCAGGGCGGACACGCCGATGCGCAGGCCGGTGAAGCTGCCCGGCCCGTTGGCGGCCGCCAGCAGGTCCATATCCTGGACCCGCAGCCCGGCGGCGGACAGCATACCGTCCACCAGGGGCATCAGGGTGCGGCTGTGGGTCAGGCCCATATTCTGATAGGCGCTGGCCAGGGGAACGCCGTTTTCCACCACGGCGGCGGAGACGCTTTTGGCCGAGGTCTCGATGGCAAGTATTTTCAAAGCGGCTCCCCTCCTTCAATGGTAATGCTGCGCCAGCTGTCGTTTTCCGGACAGCGGGCGATGGTGACGGTAACGGCGTCCGGCGGCAGGGCCTCCCGGACGTTTTCGCTCCACTCCACGGCGCACACGCCGCCCCGGTCCAGATAGTCCTCCCAGCCGATGTCGAACAGGGCGTCGGCGTCCGCCAGGCGGTACATGTCGAAGTGGAACAGGGGCGTGGGGCCGTCGTATTCGTTGACGATGGTGAAGGTGGGGCTGGTGACCCGGCCCCGGCAGCCAAGGCCCCGGGCCAGGCCCCGGGTGAAGGCGGTTTTGCCCATCCCCAGGCCGCCGAAGTAGGCCACCACCGCACCGGGGCCCAGGGTCCGTCCCAAACGGCAGCCCAGCTCCTCCGTTTCCGCGGGACTGTGGGTGATATACTCCATAGGTGGCCTCCTCTCCGTAAAATCAACTGATTATATCACAGGAATTCCCGCTTGAAAAGAGAAAATTCGGTTTACAGAAAAAGTTTCGTATGCTATACTAAATTGATATCATGTTCCATGCAACCGGTTTTACAAGAGGAGCCTTTCATGCTGAAACGAATCAAGGATAGCATTTTCGATATTTTGCGGCAGGCCGACTGGCTTTTGCTGTGTCTTTGCTGCGGCGCGGCCCTGTTCGGGCTGGTGATGATCGCCAGCGCCACGAACTTTCTGAATTCTTGGAAGATGGTCATCGTCCAGGCCTGCGCCATTGTGCTGGGAGTGGGCATCTATTTTCTCATGTCCCAGATCGACCTGACCGAGGCCGCCAAGCGCTGGAAATGGCTGCTGGGCTTCGGCATCGTCATGTTCCTGCTGCTGAAAACGCCGCTGGGCATCGAGAACAACGGCAACCGGGCCTGGCTGGGGATCCAGGGCTTTCCGGCCAACATCCAGCCGGCGGAGATCGTGAAGCTGACGTTCATCCTGGTGCTCAGCCGGCAGCTGGTGTGGGTCAAGGAGAACTGGGGGCTGAAATCCCTGCGTTCCATTGCGTTTCTGGCAGGGCATGTGCTGCTGATGGTGGGGCTTTACTACGTCATCTCATCGGACATGGGCAGTGCCCTGGTGTATGTATTCATCTTCGCGGCCATGGCCTTTGTGGCCGGAGTGGCGGCCCGGTGGTTCATCATCGCCCTGCTGGGCGGCGGCGCGGCGTTTTACCTGCTGTGGGAGCTGGACAAGATCCCGGACTATATGAAGGAGCGGTTCATGGTGGTGTTTGACCACGACCTGGATCCCCTGGGGGCCGGATGGCAGCAGACCCGGAGCCTGCTGGCCCTGGGCGGCGGCAAGCTCACCGGCCAGGGGCTGTTCCATGGGATACAGACCCAGGGCGAATACTCCGGCAGTCTGCCGTTCCGGTACACGGACTTCATCTTCTCCGCCATCGGCGAGGAACTGGGGATGCTGGGGTGCCTGGCGGTGCTGCTGCTGCTGGCGGCCATCATCGTGCGGTGCCTGATGGTGGCGCGGAAGGCCCGGAACACCACGGAGTCCTACGTCTGCGTGGGGGTGGCAGCGGTGCTGATCTTCCAGACCATCAGCAACGTGGGTATGTGCCTGTTTGTGCTGCCAGTGATCGGCCTGACGCTGCCGTTTTTCAGCTATGGCGGCTCGTCCATCGTGACCCTGTTTGCCGCCATGGGCATGGTCAGCAGCGTCCAGAGCCACTCCCTGCCGGATTGGCTGCGGTAAGGGAGGCGGGCATGGAGCGTAAGTCTGCCGGACTGCGGGCCCGCCGAATGACGGAGGCGGACCTGGAGCCTCTGCACCGGCTGCTGTCGGACCCGGATGTCATGCGGTATCTGGAGCCGCCCTTTTCCCGGGAGCAGACCCGGGCCTTTCTGGAACGGGCGGGGCTGACGCCGGAGCCGCTGATCCTGGCGGTGGATGACGGCGGCTTTGCGGGGTATGTGATCTGGCACCCCTATGACGATGTGTCCATGGAGCTGGGCTGGGTCCTGGACCGCAGCCGCTGGGGCCGGGGATACGCCGGGGAGCTGACCCGGCTGCTGACAGACCGCGCCCGGCGTCAGGGTCGGGGCGTGGTCATTGAGTGCGTCCCGGAGCAGACGGTGACCCGGCATATCGCGGAGAAATCCGGCTTCCGCTTCTGCGGCATGGCGGAGGGCTGCTGCGTGTACCGGCGGCAGCCGGACGAAAAAGAACCGCTTTGATCGGCCGACTCAAGCGCGGCAAAAAATCAGAATGGCGCAGCGTAAGCTGCGCCATTCTGCACAATCCGGACTATTCATCCCGTTACGCCGGGAGCCTTGTTATCCGATTATTTACACGATGAAGTACAGCACCAGCGGGATGCACAGCACATACAGCACCGGGTGGACCTTCTTTGCATCGCCCGTCAGCACCTTGATCAGCACGTCCGTCAGCACGCCCAGGCAGATTGCCGCGGCGATGTCGCCGGTGAAGGTGCCGAACAGGATCATCACGAAGGGACCGAAGCAGCTCTTGAAGTCGGAGAAGTCCAGCTTCGTAAAGCCCGACAGCATGGAGAAGCCCACGAAGATCAGCGCCACGCCGGTCACGGCAGTGGGGATCATCAGAAACAGCGGGGACAGGAAGATGCACACCAGGAACAGCCCGCCGCTGACGATCGCCGTCAAACCCGTGCGGCCGCCTGCTTCCACGCCGATGGTGGATTCAATGAAGGTGGAGATAGTGGTGCATCCGGTGCCGGAGCCCACCACCGTGCCAACGGCATCCACCAGGAAGGGCTTTTCGATCTGGGGGAAGTTGCCGTCCTCGTCCAGCATATTGGTCTGGGCGCCCACGGCGATCAGCGCGCCGAAGGTGGCAAAGAAGTCGCTGGTGAACAGGATGAAGATCCACACCAGCGCGCCGGGGATGTCTGCCAGCACGGACTTGAAGTCGTAGCACAGCACCAGGTTGCCGATTTCGCTCATATCCGGCAGGGACACCAGCGTGGTGGGCAGCGTGGACACGCCCATGGGGATGCTGATGACGGTGCCGACAATGATGCCGATCAGAATCGCGCCGCGCACCTTATAGGCCGTCAGCACGCCCATCACCGCCATGGTGATCAGGGCCAGCAGCACCGCAGGCTGGGTAAAATCGCCCAAGGCCAGACCGCTGTCGCTGAAGGCGGCAAGGCCGGTGTTTTTAAAGCCCAGATAGGCAATGAAGAAGCCCACAGCGGTCGGTATGGCGATCTTCAGGTTCTTCGGCAGCAGATCCACCACCATTTTCCGCACGCCCAGCACCGTTACCAGGATAAACAGAATGCCGGAGCACAGCAGAAGCGCCATGGCCCAACCAAAGGACACCGTGCCGCTGTTGATCAGCCCGCCGAGAATGAAGTTGCTGCCCATGGCGGTGGACAGCGCCAGCGGCAGATTGGCATACAGGCCCATAAACAGGGTGATGATGCCGCTGACCAGTGCGCACATCACCAGCAGCGCTGACTTGCTGATCACCACGCCGTTTATATCCGTGATGTAGGGATCGGGGCCGAAGCCGCAGATGGCGGAGGGCTGCACTGCCAGCACATAGGCCATGGTCATAAAGGTGGTGATACCCGCCAGCACCTCCCGCCGGACGGTGGTACCGTGATCCTTCAGCTTAAAAAAATCGTTTTTCATGTTGCTCCTCTCTGTGCTCTTTTGCAAGTTGGGTTTTGGGGGATTCGGTTTTATTCCACGACCTCCAGAATGGGGTCGATGACCTTCTGCTGCACCACATCAATGAATCCGCAGTCGGTGATGGCGTAAGCGGGGATCGCCGCCAGACAGATAAAGCTGAGGAACATGAAGGGAATGGCGATTTCCGTGCCCATTTCATGGGCCACCCGGTTCAGCTCCTTCTTCTTTTCCGCCAGCTCATCCAGAGGCAGGTCGCTCAGCAGACCACAGATGGGATATGCCACCTCGGCGGCTACCTTGCCGCTGCGGACGATCACCTGTCCGCCGCCCAGCTCCACGCAGCGGTTCACCGCCAGCGCCATGTCCTCGAAGCTGTCGCCCATGACAATGATGTTGTGATTGTCGTGGCCCACGGAGGAAGCCATGGCGCCGCCCCGGATGTGGAAGCCGCCCATAAAGGCTTTGCCCACATTGCCGTTCTTGCCGTGGCGCTCTACCTGTGCAATATACAGCACATCCTGCTCCACATCGCACTGCACCACGCCGTCCACAACCGGCAGCTCCACGTCCCGGCGATTGGTGAAGGGCATGTAGGGCAGCGTATCCATCACCAGGGCCTTCACCTTCTTGGCACCTGCGGGGGCATGGATCTTGAAGCTGTCCGCCGTGATGGGGTTTTTCAGGTGCATGGTGTTCAGCACACAGGGCTCATGCTCTGCCGTCTCATAGTGCACCAGCAGCTTGCCGTTGTCTGTGATCTGGCGGCCGCCGGCGAAGGTGGTCAGCACGCGGAAATCCTCCGGGCCGGTGGTGATGTTGACGTCTGCCCGGCGTCCGGGTGCCAGTCCGCCGATTTCCCGGTCCAGATTGAAAGCCCGCGCGCAGTTGACGGTGACCATCTGAATGGCCTTGACAAAGTCCAGACCCATGCCCAGGGCCGTGCGCAGCGAGTCGTCCAGATGGCCCCGCTCCTGCAGGTCCACCGTGTGCAGGTCGTCGGTGACGATGCTGACCATGGCGGTGTCCAGATGATTTTCCATCACGGTCTTCAGCAGCACCGGCATATTCCGGGCGGCGCTGCCCTCGCGCATCATCAGGTGGCAGCCGTTGCGCAGCCGCTCAAACACATCCTTTTCGCAGAAGGACTCATGGTCGGTGGACACACCAGCGGCAATGCAGGCGCTCATGGCCGGGCCGTACATATCCGGCAGATGGCCCTGCAGGGTCTTGCCGGGCATGGACAGCGTGGTGTCAAAGGACTCCAGCAGATCGGGGAACCCGGCTGTGATATAGGGGCCGACACACTCGGACAGGCCCACCGCGTCCGGACGCTTCAGGGCCTTGCGGATGATCTCCGGATTAAAGCGCCCGCCGCTGGTCTCCAGATTGGGGGAAAACGGCACGTGGGACGGCACCACGAAATAAATTTTCAGGTCTGTGGCCTCGGCCTCCTTCAGGATGGCCTCGATGCCCTCCAGCCCGGACACCACGCCCACCTCGTGCAGGTCCGTCATAATGCAGGTGGTGCCGTGTGCCAGCACCGCCTCGGCAAAGGGCCGGATGGCCAGCGAGGAGCTTTCCGGATGGATATGTCCGTCCAGGAAGCCGGGGGTCAGATACTTTCCCTCCGCGTCCACCACCCGGGTGCCCTCGCCGATGCAGTATTCCACATCGCCCACGGCAGCGATGGTGTCGCCGCAGATGGCCACGCCGCCGTCATAGATCTCACCGGAATAGACATTGACCACCTTGCCGTTCCGGATCACCAGATCGGCCGGAGTCTCACCCTTCGCAACGGACAGTAATTTCTGATTCATGCTGTACCTCCATACTAAACGCATAATTCCGCTTGCTGCTTCTATGTTCTGGTGCCCCGCACCGTTGAAACCCCTTTAAACCTTCACCACCGGGAAGCGGTCCGGCAGCTCAATGCCCGCCCGCTTATAGATGGCCTTGGCCCGGTCGCAGGCCTCCTTCAGGATGGCCTCCTCGTCCAGGGTCAGGATCTTCCGGTCCCGCATAAGCCACTTGCCGTCGCACATGGTGGATTGGATATTGGCCGAATGCATGGCCGTTACCAGGGCGGCGATTTTGTCGTTCACCGGCATCATCGACGGACCGTGGGGGTCAATGACGATCAGGTCCGCCTTCTTGCCGCATTCCAGACTGCCGTACAGGTCCTCGTCCAGCAGTGCGCGGGCGCCCCACTTGGTGGCCATCCGCAGAATATCCTGCGAGGGAACCACCGTGGGGTCCAGACGCCAGCCCTTGTGGATCAGGCTGGTCAGCCACATCTCGTCCACCATGTCCATGTGATTGGAGGAGGACGCACCGTCTGTCCCAATGGAGGGCCGCAGCCCCATCGCCAGCATCTTCGGGATTCGCGCAAAGCCCAGCACGCGCATGGCGGAAGCCGGGTTGTGGGAAATCTTCACTTCCCGCTTCTTGAACAACTCCAGCTCCTCATCCGTCAGCCATACTGTGTGAACGGCCAGCAAATTCTTATCCAGCACGCCCAGCCGCTCCAGATGCTTCACCGTGCCCTCGCCCCAGCGGGCATAGGTATATTCCTTCTCCTCCTTAGCCTCGGCCACATGCATGTGGATGCCGACGCCGTATTTGTCCGCCAGTTCTTTGGTGCGGATGCACAGCTCATCGGTGTTGTTGAAAATGGTGCGCAGGCCGAACCATACCTGCACCCTTCCATCGGCGGTGTTGTGGAATTTCTCCAGGTCCGCCACCTGCTGCTCCAGCTCCTGCTTCATGGTGCGCTGCCAGATCTCCGGCAGGCCGTCGCCGCAGTCCATCACGGATTTGGCCAGCTTGCCGCGCAGGCCGGACTCCGCCGTACCCCGGGCCATGCCGGAGACGAACTGTCCGCCGGGCTCAGCAAAGGAGGTCACGCCGGAGCGGATCAGCTCCAAGCTGGTCATCAGCGTGGACACATAGGAGTCCTCCTCCGTCATGCTGCTCTCAAAGGGCCACATCCGGTCGTGGAGCCAGCAGATGAAATCCACATCATCGCCTACGCCCCGGGAAATCTGCTGGGAGGTGTGCACATGGGTATTCACAAACCCGGGCAGCACATACTTGCCCTGCAGGTCAATGACCTCCGCGTCGGGCTTCACCAGCCTGGGGTCAACCTTACCGACCGCCGTAATGCGGTCATCCTCCACCAGCACGCCGCCGCCGTCAAAAACGGTGTCCTGCTGATCCATGGAGACGATGTAGCCATTCTTCAAATAGGTTTGCATGAGATCCCTCCATCCAGATACTTGTCAAGCTGCTTCAAAAATGATATACTCACCCTACAACCTATAACAGTTATAGGTTCAAGCCCTAATTTTGATTTTTCCGGATTTTCTGGTGTTCTCACAAAATCCTGCTGTTATACCCCGGAAAAATGGGAGGTTTTTTATGAAAGAATTTTTGACCATCGGGGAGCTTGCCGACATTTTCAACATGGATGTCCAGCTGCTGCGCCATTATGACGCCAAGGGCCTGCTGGTGCCACAGGTGCGCAACAGCGAAAATAACCGCCGCTTTTACCACTTCGACCAGGTCTATCCGCTGGCCACGATCCGGTATCTGCGGCGGCTGGACTACTCTCTTGCCCAGATCAAGGCCTTTCTCCACAGCAACGGCCTGCGTGATAACCTGCAAATGCTCTCCCAGCAGGCGCAGCAGCTGCGCCGTCAATGCGACGAGCTGAATGCCACCATCCAGATCATCCAGCAGAAGGTGGAGTTTATCGAGCGGGAGCAGGCCGCCAGCCAACGGGATAAATTCTATGTCCGCTCCTTCCCGCGCCGGGCCTTTCTGCACATCGGCGAGGAAATCAACCTCTTTACCCATGAGCTGTTTTACTTCTATCCCACCGTGGGCTTTTATCAGGGGCAGCGGAAATGGTTCGGTGCCTACCTCTATGAAGATACTCCCGCCGAGGCCCGCCACCTGCCGGACCTGATGGCCGACCAGCCCGTTTCCTATATCCCCGCCGGGGACTATCTCTGCGGCTATCACTATGGGCCGTATCTCACCATTCAGGACTCCATTGACCGCCTGTTTGACGAAGCCCGCCGCCGGAAGCTGCCGGTGGATGACTGTGTTATCACCCCCAACATCGTGGATCAGTGCTGCGAGGGACACCCGGATAATTATATTACCGGTCTGGAGGTGCGCATTCTTTCCTCTGATGAACAAAATGAAAAAACGCCCTCTGCGGCCATTTCCAAGCCCGAGGACGTGTAAGCTGCTGCGTATACCGGTGGGAGCCGGAGAACCGCTGGTTCAAACGCAGTGTATGCCGCGGGTACATAGGACCATCCCTCCTGGGCATAGGATTGCCGTGAAGGAGGGATGGCTTATGTTATCGGCGGCTTTGCTGCTGCTGTCCAACAGCTTGTTTCTGACGCTGCACCTGTCCGGAAATCCCGGGTCGTTTCCCCGTCCTTTGTCCCGACAGGAGGAGCGGGAGTGCCTGGAGCAGTGGGGCAGGGGAGACCTGTCTGCCCGCAACCGCCTGGTGGAGCACAATCTCCGCCTGGTGGCCCATATCATCAAGAAGTACTACACCCAGGCTGCCAACCAGGAGGATCTGATCTCCATCGGCACCATCGGCCTGATCAAGGCCGTGAACACCTTCCGGCCGGACAAAAAAATCCGCCTGGCAACCTATGCGTCCAGGTGTATTGAAAATGAAATCCTCATGCACTTCCGCGCCCAGCGGAAGCTGCAGGGGGAGGTGTCACTGTCGGAGGCCATCGAGACGGATAAGGCCGGCAACGCCCTGTATCTGCAGGACGTGGTGGGGGCCGACGACACCATGCAGGAGGACCTGGAGGGTCGAGAGGATCAGCGGCTGATCCGACGGCTGGTAGGGGAGTGCCTGACGGACCGGGAGGCCGACGTGATCCGCCGCCGCTACGGCCTGGACGGCCACCCGCCCCAGACCCAGCGCCAGGTGGCCGCCGCCTACGGCATCAGCCGCAGCTACGTATCGCGCATCGAGAAACGCGCTCTGGAGAAGCTGGAGGCGGCCCTGCGGGAGCACTGCTATCCATAAACAGCAAGAACGGGGGCGGCAGCCCCCGTTCTTGCTGTTGATTCACAAAGTCAACCCCCGGCTCTGCCGGGGGCAAAAGAAAGCCTATGGACCCACGAAAGCGCTTAATTATCATAAAGGGGAAAGACCAGACGGACTCGGCGGCTTCGTTCCGGTTTCATGACGGGAGGTGCGAGGTCGTCTATACCAGTGCACCCAATAAGACATACGACTTTCAGAGCGGTAATGTTGAGATTCTGCCATTGCAAAAGAAAATCGATCCCGCGCAAGTGATCGTCACGGCTAATGGGCAGACCATCAGCGGAACGGATGAGCTTCTCGATTTTGGCGCGTATTATCGCATTGTCCGCAGCGGAAAGAAAGATTTGTCGTTCCGTAGGAGCGAAGTGCAGCTCCGGCAGAATTGCCTGACAGACGGCAAAAATAAGGAAGCCTTTCAATACTTCAAAGAGACTGCCGCGGCAATCAGTCTTGTGGCTGAAAACGGCATCAACATTCTGAGCATGCAGTACGACAAGATCCAGCAGGTCAGCGAGGATGCCGTGCTGGCAAGCTATCTTGCGCCGCAGAAAGAAGTCAAAGCGCCTCGGATGCCGGAGGCGATCATCTATCCGTTCGGCCTGAACCAAAGCCAGAAACTGGCGGTAGAACGGGCACTTTCCTCCAAAATCAGCATTATTCAAGGCCCGCCGGGGACGGGAAAGACACAGACGATCCTGAATATCATTGCCAATGTTGTCCGGAGTGGAAAGACCGTGGCAGTTGTTTCCAACAACAATTCCGCAACACATAATGTGGCGGAGAAGCTGGAGAAGAAAAATGCCGCCTTCCTGACGGCGTTTCTCGGCAGTCTTGCCAACAAAGAGAAATTTCTGGAGGCCCAGACGGGCGTCTATCCGGATATGAGCGATTGGGAGATGCAGCCGGAGGAACGGCAGCAATTAGAGCAGGAAACGACTGCGCTTTCCAAGGAATTGAACGAAATGCTCAACGCAAAGAACCGCATTGCGAAAATTGAGCAGGAGTTCTTGCAGCTGAAGCCGGAGCAGCATTATTTTGCGGACTACTATGCAACTTACCGTGATGCACCGTCTGAAAGTCTGAATAAGCTGTCCTCACAGAAAATTCTCGCCCTCTGGATGGAGTTTGAACAGTATGCGGAGCATGAGACTCGCTTGGGCCTTTTGCAAAAACTCTCCATCATGTTTCGGTTCAATCGCAGCGCACTCAAATTGTTTCTCCGTTCCCCGGAACTGGTTATTCCCTATTTGCAAAATCAATTCTATTTCGTAAAAAAGCAGGAACTTGAGAATGAGAAAGAAACGCTGAACCGCAAGCTGGAACACTATTCTTTCGATGAAAAGATGGACGAGCTTACGCAGAAGTCACTGCGACTATTCCGGGCAGAGCTGGCAATGCGGTATCCATGGAAAAGTGGACGAAAGCGTTTTGAAAAGAGTGATTTCTGGCGAGACTCTGCCGCGTTTACGAACGAATACCCGGTGGTGCTCAGCACAACCTATTCCATCAAAGGGACGCTGGGCATCGATCATATCTACGATTATCTTATCGTGGATGAGGCCTCGCAGGTCGATCTGGCCACCGGCGTATTGGCCTTTTCCTGCGCGCGCAACATCGTGGTTGTCGGTGATCTGAAACAGCTCCCCAATGTACTGACAGAGAACGATATTCGCACCAGTGATGCCATTTGGCAAAAGTATTCCTTGGATGAACGATATCGCTTTTCAACGCATAGCCTGCTTTCTTCTGCGCTGGAAATATGGCGGGATGCACCGGTCACGCTGCTGCGTGAACACTACCGCTGCCATCCAAAGATCATCAACTTCTGCAATCAGAAGTTCTATCATGGGCAGTTGATTGTCATGACGCAGGATCACAATGAGCCGGATGTATTGACCATGTACCGGACAACCGCCGGCAACCATGCCCGTGGCCATCTCAACCAGCGTCAGATCGACGTGATTCAGCAAGAGGTGCTTCCGCGGCTTCGTAAGGAGAACTACCAGAGCATCGGCATTATTACGCCGTACCGGGATCAGGTAGCCGCCATCCGCAAGCAGTTGGGTGATGCCTATGAAGTGGACACCGTCCATAAATTTCAGGGCCGGGAACAGGACGCCATCATTTTAACCTCGGTGGATAATGTCATCACAGATTTTGTGGACGATCCCCATATGCTGAATGTTGCCGTTTCCCGCGCGGTTCATTCATTGGCGGTGGTCACGTCACAGGACCCACGCAATGACCGGACCAACTATGGCGATCTGACGCGATACATCGAATACAACAATTTTGAGGTGATCCGGAGCCAGGTTTACTCGGTATTCGATATGCTCTATCAGGGCTATGCCGAGCAGCGCCGGGCATATCTGCAAAAGCATAAAAGAGTATCTGAGTACGATTCCGAGAATCTCATGTATTCCGTGATTCAGGAGGTGCTGTCTGAGGAGGCGTATTCCGCCATCGGCTGTGCTGTACACGTTTCTCTTGCGACGCTGGTAAAGGACTATGAGCCGTTGACAGAGGAAGAATGCAAATATGCCCGGAATCCATTGACACATGTTGATTTTCTGCTGTTCAATCAGATGGATAAGCAGCCTGTACTGACGATTGAGGTGGACGGAACGGGCTTCCATGAAGTCGGAAGCAAACAGGCGGAGCGGGATATAAAGAAGAACTCTATTTTGGAGAAATGTGCTGTTCCTCTGCTGCGCCTGCGCACAGACGGCAGCGGAGAAAAAGAGAAGATCAAGGATATGTTGAAAACTGCACCACAGAAGTAAGAGGATAAGGGTTCTATAACAAACGTTGGGGCCAGGCTGATGCCTGGCCCCATTGTCATAAAAAAGTTGAGGATAGAGATAAAATCGTCAGCCATTCTTGTTGCCCGTTATAGCCTTCATGGCATTGCGGGCGCGTTTTGCCACATAGGCATTCCAAAACACATATTCATTTGTCAAGCCCATTGGATTATTAAAAAATCCTCCTACCATCTCATTTCTGAGGGTAGGAGGATTCGCCAGCTTAACCTGCTGACATTGGGCCGCAGCCCCCGTTTTTCAGCTCATCTTTTCCGCCACCGACTCCAGCGCCTGGTCCATGGCGTTGCCCATGCGCTGCATGGCCTTGCCCACGGCGGTCCTTCTGGGCCGGGGACGCGGCAGAATGATGATCTCCAGCATGGCGCCCGCTACCATTCCGGCGGCCAGGCCCCACAAAAACGTACCGGTTTTACACATCCGTTACCCCTCCTTTTCATGACGCTCTTAGTATGGCCCGGACCGCAGAAAATCATTCCGCCGCCCTTGCCAAAATCCGGAGAAGTGCGTATAATAGTGAGGAAAAATTTGCGCGCACAAGGAGATTTTTATGTCGATCGCACTTTTACAGGAGAAGATCCGTGCCCGGAAAACGCCCCTGGCCCTGGTACTGGGGCCGGAGGCGGACAAGCTGCCTGCCAGGATCACGAAGAATTTCACCGATATGTACGGCCCCGGCGACATGGCCCAGGCGGAGGCTCTGCGCTATCACGGCAGCCAGCTCATCAGCCAGACGGCCCCGCTGCTGCCCGCCGTGGTGCTGCAGGCGGAGCGCTATCTGCGCTATGGCTTCATGGGCATGGACGTGCTGGCCAACCTGGTGAACATGGCCAAGGCCCAGGGACTTTACACCATTGTGGACGCCCGCACCGCCTTCCCGGCGGTGTATGTAGAGGGCGGCATCCGGGCCGACGGCGTCACCGTGACCCCCTATCCCGGCAGCGACGTGTGCCGGGTAGGGGAGGACAAATCCGTGTTTGCCGCCGTCCGCACCGGCAACCCCTCCGCCCCGGAGATCCAGAATCTGCTGTCCGGTGACCGCCGGCTGTATTTGGCGGCGGCGGACCAGATGGTTCGCCATGGCGCGGCGCTGATGGCGGAGACCGATTACGTCCTGGACGTGAAGGAGCTGCGCAGCCGGGCTCCCAAGGCCTTTTTGCTGCTGCTGGGCTGCGACGGGGAGAACGCCCTGCCCGCCTTCGACGACTATGGCGGGGGGGCGCTGATCGCCGACACCGCCCTGCAATACGCCGACGCCGACGCCGTACAGGCTGCCGTCCGGCAGCTGAAGCAGCTGGTCACCGTGCTGTAAGGGAGGGCTTGCTATGACGAAAATCTATCTCATCCGCCACGCCGAGGCCGAGGGCAATCTCTATCGCATCGCCCACGGCCAGGAGGAAGGCCTGATCACCGACTTTCGCGGCCCCAGGCAGATGCAGGCCCTGGCCCGGCGGTTCCGGGACATCCCGGTGGACGCCGTATACGCCAGCGACCTGATCCGCACCCAGACCACCGCCCAGGCGGTTTATGTCCCCAAGGGCCTGCCCCTGCACCTGGAGCCCGCCTTCCGGGAGGTGCACATGGGCGTGTGGGAGGGCCTGACCTGGCGCCAGATCGAGACCCGCTGGCCTTTGCAGATGATGGAGTTCAACCACCAGCTGGACCGCTGGCAGGTGGAGGGCTGTGAGACTGCCCAGACCGTGCTGGACCGGTATCTGCCTGCCCTGCGCCGGGTGGCCCGGGAGCATGACGGCCAGACGGTGGCCGTTTTCTCCCACGGCGCGGCCATGCGCATCGTCCTGGGCACGCTTCAGGGGCTGCCCCTGGCGGAGATCGGCCAGTCGCCCCACGGCGACAACACCGCCGTGTCCCTGATCGAGGCCCAGGGGGACGACCTGCGGGTGGTGTTCCGGGACGACAACAGCCACCTGACGGCCCAGGAGGGCCTCTCCACCTTCGGCAAGCAGACCTGGTGGAAAACCAAGGGCATGGTGGAGCCGGGCCAGCTGTATCGCCCGGCCAGCCATGAGCAGGGCCGCCTGTTCGGCGCGCCGGAGGGCGGACAGGGCACCGCCGTGTGGTACAACGGCCAGGAGCTGATCGGCCTGTACCAGACCGTCCGGGAGCCGGACGCCCTGCGCATCACCTGGTACGCCATGGACCCCATGTGGCGGGGCCGCCGCCAGGGGATCCCGCCTATGGGCCAGATCATCCAGCAGGGGCGGCGGCTGGGCCTGCCTTACCTGCGGCTGACCTGCACCGACGAGAGCCTGCGTCCCTTCTGGCAGCGCCTGGGCTTCCGGGGCGACGGGGCGGAGCTGGAAAAGGACATCCGCCTGCAGATTCCCGACCTGCGGCAGTGGGTCATGGAGTGATCATATCCGAAAAAACGCACCCTCAGCAAGCGGCAAAAGTGCCGCTTGCTGAGGGTGCTGCTTCTTTATGGCTGGGTGTTACGCCTGGTTCGTCTCGCTGAAGCTCTCCTCCAGCTGCCGCAGGCCTGCCTCCATCTCCTGGAAGCCGGACAGATCCGGCTCTGCCAGGGTCTGCTGGGCCAGGGCCAGCTTCTGGCAGAACTGGCGGTTCAGCTCAGCATACTTGGCCCGGGACTGGGCGCACCAGGTCTCCTGCTGCCGGGTCAGCTGCCGCAGCTGCTCGATGGCCTTGGCCCGGAACTCCTCCGTCCGCCGGTGGGCGCTGATCTCGATATCGGCGATGTGGTCCTTCAGGGACTGATACTCCGCCGCCTGGGCACGGAGGTACTCCGTTTCCTTCTGGAGCTTCTGGGCCTGCTCCTGGAGCTCCCGGAGCTGTGTCTGCAATTGCAGGCAGGTGTCCGCCGCCGCGCTGTTTTCCAGCACCGCCCGGCGCAGGGTGTTCAGCTCGGCCTCCATGGCGCGGTTGCGCTCCTGCAGGCCGTGGTTTTCCTCCTCCAGAGCGGAGACCCGCTGCTGATTTTCCCGGGAGGTCTGCTGGATATAGCTGACCACGTCCTCCCGGTCGAAGCCGCCGAATAACGCTGTTTTGAAATTGGTGTTCATTCCATAGCCCCCCGCTATCCCGTAAATTTGTACACAGTATAGCACAGGGCCCCGACAAAATCAACCGTTTTTCCCGATCATGCCGTAAAGAGCCTCCAGGGCGTCAGACAGGGTGCCCAGCCGGTCAATGAGCCCCAGCTCCACCGCCTGGCTGCCGTACAGAATGGTGCCCACGTCGTTGGACATGTCCCCGTCGGCCAGCATCAGCCGGCGGAAGTCGTCCTGGGTGATGCGGCTGTGCCGGGCCACGAAGGACACGATGCTCTCCTGCACCCGCTCAAAATACCGATAGGACTGGGGTGCGGCGATCATCAGGCCGCTCATGCGCACCGGGTGCACCGTCATGGACGCCGAGGGCACGATGAAGGTCTGCTGTCCGGACACCGCCAGGGGGATGCCGATGGAGTGTCCGCCGCCCAGCACCAGGGTCACCGTGGGCTTGGTCATACCGGCCACCATCTCCGCAATGGCAAGGCCCGCCTCAATGTCGCCGCCCACGGTGTTCAGCAGGAGCAGAACGCCGTCCACCTCCTCCGACTGCTCCAGATGGGCCAGAAGGGGCAGAACGTGCTCATATTTGGTGGTTTTCGTGTTATTGGGGGCCAGGCTGTGGCCCTCCACCTGGCCGATGATGGTCAGGCAGTATATGCTGCCCCGGCTGCTTTCCACCAGGGCCGCGCCCAGGTCGTAAAGACGCGGGGCGCTCTGGTCGCCGGACTGCTCCGGCTGCTGATTGGGTTCCTCCGTCATGGAACGCACCTCCTTATCGGAGATAGCATGTGCATTCCCGGCGAAAACATGCAGGGCGGCTCAGTGTCCGGCGTGGAGCTTCCGGAACTCCGAGGGCAGCATACCGAACACCTTTTTGAACTCGGCGGAGAACTTGCTCTGGCTCTCGTATCCCACTGCCCGGGCCACCTGGGCCAGGCTGTCGCCGGACTCCAGCAGCAGGGCCGACGCCTTTTCCATCCGGTGCTGCCGGATGTGGGCGGCGATGGAGCTGCCGTACTCCGCCTTGAACAGCTCCTTCATGGTGGAGGGATTCATCAGGAACCGGCGGGACAGCTGCTCGATGGTGATGCGGCTGTCCAGGTTTTCCGTCAGCAGCTGGTGGACCTGGTGGATGATCTCCCGCTGCTGGGGCGTCAGGCCGGCGGCGTGCTCCCCGGCGTGGGCGTCCACCGGCGGCAGGTGGGGTGCATGGGGCATGGCCTCCTCCCGGGGGCAGGTGACCTCCACCGTCCGCTCGATGACCTGGTGCAGCAGTCCCGCCACCTCCGTGTCCGCTGCCCGGTAATAGACCTCCTTGCCGATCCGGCGGCTGACCACCAGGCCGCTGTCCTTCAGCTGCCGCAGATGGTGGGAGGCGGCGGGACTGCTCATGCCCACCAGCGCCGCCAGATTCACCACGCACTCCTCGCAGTGGCACAACAGCCAGAAAATCCGCACCCGGTTGGCGTCGGACAGCAGGCGGCACAGGCCCGCCACCGCCTGAAAGCTCTCCGCCTCCTGCATGCAATGCTCCAGCCGGGACAGGTCCCGGTCATTTCCGTGCCGGTGGGGCAGCTCCGTATATTCCATAGCGTACACGCTCCTTCATCATTTTCCCGTTCGGCAGTTCTTTTCGCCCGAACGGCAGGAAAGGGGCAAAGACCGTTGACTTTCCCCGTTTCGTCCATTATAGTACAGTCATCAAGATTAAACAAGTGCTTAATGGTTGAATGCACCGGCCATTGGGCAGGAAAAGGAGTTTGCCATGAAAAAGACCTATCAGATCGAAGTGGACTGCGCCAACTGCGCCAACCTGATGGAGGAGGCCGCCAAGAAAACCGAGGGCGTTGAAAGCGCCGTGGTGAATTTCATGACCCAGAAGATGATCGTGGAGTTCCGGGAGGGGACGGACCCCAAGACGGTGATGAAGGCCGTTCTGAAGAACTGCAAAAAGGTCGAGGACGACTGCGAGATCTATCTGTGAAACACAACGCGTGCCGGAAGCCATTCCGGCACGTCTGCTGAAGGAGGGGAAGAAGCATGACCAAGAAGCAAAAAAAGATGCTCTGCCGCATCATCGTCACGGCGGTGCTGGTCCTGGCCATCCGGCTGTTTTCCATCGGGGGCTTGCCCGGGACGCTGCTGTATCTGGCGGCGTACCTGATCATCGGCTATGACATTCTCCACAAGGCCGGCAAGGGCATCCTCCGGGGCCAGGTGTTCGACGAGAACTTCCTGATGGCCGTGGCCACCGTGGGCGCCATCGGCCTGGCGTTTTACGAGAAAAGCGGCGACTTTATGGAGGCCGTGGCCGTGATGCTGTTCTATCAGATCGGTGAGCTGTTCCAGAGCTACGCTGTGGGCAAGAGCCGCCGGAACATCACCGCCCTGATGGACATCCGCCCCGACTATGCCAACATCGAGCAGGACGGACAGTTGACCCAGGTGGACCCAGACAATGTGCCCGTGGGGGCCGTCATCGTGGTCCAGCCCGGCGAGAAGGTCCCTCTGGACGGCGTGGTGCTGGAGGGGACCTCCACCCTGAACACCGCCGCCCTCACCGGCGAGAGCCTGCCCCGGGACGTTACCGGCGGCGACGAGATCGTCAGCGGCTGCATCAACATGACCGGCGTGCTGAAGATCCGCACCACCCGGGCCTTCGGCGAGTCCACCGTGTCCAAAATCCTGGAGCTGGTGGAAAATTCCAGCTCCCACAAGTCCAAGTCTGAGAACTTCATCTCCAAGTTCGCCCGGGTGTATACCCCCGCCGTGTGCGGGGCGGCCCTGGCCCTGGCGGTGCTGCCGCCGGTGGTGCGTCTGCTGACGGGGCTTGAAGGCGACTGGGGTACCTGGCTGTACCGCGCCCTGTCCTTCCTGGTGGTCAGCTGCCCCTGCGCCCTGGTGATCAGCATCCCCCTGAGCTTCTTTGCGGGCCTGGGCGGCGCCAGCCACGAGGGCATCCTCATCAAGGGCTCCAACTATCTGGAAACCCTGTCCAAAACCAAAACCGTGGTGTTTGACAAAACCGGCACCCTGACCCAGGGGGTGTTCGACGTCACCGGCGTCCACCACAATCAGCTTCCCCGGGAAAAGGTGCTGGAATACGCCGCCCTGGCGGAGTGCGCCTCCTCCCACCCCATCAGCAAGAGCCTGCAGCGGGCCCACGGCGGCCCCATTGACCGCCAGCGGGTCACGGATATCCAGGAGTTCAGCGGCAACGGCGTGGTGGCCAAGGTGGACGGCGTCACCGTGGCCGTGGGCAACGACAAGCTCATGGAGAAGCTGGGCATCGCTTGGCACGACTGCCATAGCGTGGGCACCATCATCCACCTGGCCCTGGACGGCCAGTACGCCGGTCACATTGTGATCTCCGATGTGGAGAAGCCTCATGCTCGGGATGCCATCGCTGCCCTGAAGCGCATCGGCGTGGAAAAGACCGTCATGCTCACCGGCGACCGGGCCAAGGTGGCCGACCATGTGGCCCAGCGTCTGGGGGTGGACGAGGTCCACAGCGAGCTGCTGCCCGCCGATAAGGTGGCCCAGGTGGAGCGGCTGCTGGGTCAGTCCGGCGGCAAGCTGGCCTTTGTGGGCGACGGCATCAACGACGCGCCGGTGCTGTCCCGGGCGGATATCGGCATTGCCATGGGGGCCATGGGCTCCGACGCCGCCATCGAGGCGGCGGACGTGGTGCTGATGGACGACGATCCCCTGAAGATCGCCAAGTCCATCCGCATCTCCCGCAAGTGCATCCGCATTGTGTACGAAAACATCGCCTTCGCCCTGATCGTCAAGGCTCTGTGCCTGCTGCTGGTGGCTGTGGGCGCGGCCAATATGTGGGCCGCCATCTTCGGCGACGTGGGCGTGATGGTCATCGCCGTGCTCAACGCCATCCGGGCCCTGCGGGTCAGTAAGCTGTGATGAAACCACAAATTAAATAAGATCATGCCCGGTGCATTGCACCGGGCATGATCTTATTTTGCGGCTTTACTTTTTCTTAGCGTAGGGGGTGTTCTCCAGGGGCAGGGTCAGGCGGCGCTGACCGTCCAGCCGGTAATAGGCGTCGGCAATGGCGGGGGCCGTGGGGATGGAGGTGATCTCACCGATGCCGATGGCGCCGCCTGCTACCTTCAGGCCGGGCTTTTCCACCACGATGGCCTGGATCTCCGGCGGGATCTGATTGGCCCGGAACAGGCCCAGGGTGCCATATTTGGCAGTGGGCTTGCAGGTGTCGTCAATGGGATACTGCTCCGTCAGGGCGTAGCCCATGCTCATGACCACGCCGCCCTCGATCTGTCCCTCGCAGCTCAGAGGATTCACGGCCTTGCCCACATCGTGGGCGGCCACCAGCTTCTTGATGCGCCCGGTCTCCCGGTCCAGGATACACATCTGGGTGGCGTAGCCGTAAGCTACATGGCTGACGGGGTTGGGCACGTCCGCGCCCAGGGGGTCCGTCTTGGCCAGATACTCGCCGTAAAACTCCTGGCCTACCAGGTCGCCCAGGGTCTTGCCCTCCAGGGCGGCGTTGAGCTTTTCGCAGGCCCGGCGGGTGGCCTCGCCGGTGACCAGGGTCTGGCGGGAGCCGGAGGTGTCGCCGGAATCCGGGGCGATCCAGGTGTTGCTGCGCTCATAGACGATGTCGTCCCGGTGCAGCGGTGTGTTGGTGACCACCACCTGCACCAGCACGGTGCCCAGGCCCTGGCCGATGCAGGAGGCGCCGGAATAAATATGCAGCTTGCGGTCCTTCTCCACGATCAGCTTGCAGCGGCCCCAGTCGGGGATGCCCACGCCCACGCCGGCGTTCTTCATGGCGCAGGCGATGCCCACCGGGTCGCCGTTCTTCACGGCCTCGTCATAGGCGGGCTTGATGGCCTCCAGCGTCTCCACCAGGCCCGTGGACTCATCCACGATCTGGCCGTTGGGCAAAACGCCGCCGGGGCGGATGGCATTGCGATAACGGATCTCCCAGGGGCTGATGCCCACCAGATCCGCCATCTCGTTGAGCAGCGTCTCCGTGCAGAAGCAGGTCTGGGTCACGCCAAAGCCCCGGAAGGCCCCGGCGGGAGGATTGTTGGTGTAATACGCGCGGCCCTCGATCTCGAAGTTTTCATAGGCATAGGGCCCCGCCGCATGGGTGCAGGCCCGCTCCAGCACCGGCCCGCCCAGAGAGGCAAAGGCGCCGGTGTCGGACACCACGCTGGCCTTGACGCCCTGGATGATGCCGTTTTCGTCGCAGCCCATGGTGAAGTCCATGTCGAAGCTGTGGCGCTTGGGGTGGACCAGGATGGACTCCTGGCGGGAGAGCTTTACCTTCACCGGCACACGGGCCACATACGCCAGCAGGGCGGCATGGTGCTGAACGGACATATCCTCTTTGCCGCCGAAGCCGCCGCCCACCAGCATGTTCTGGACCTGGCAGTGGTCATAGTCCACCCCCAGCATGGCGGCGCACTCGTGCATGGTGGTGTGCGCGCTCTGGTCCGAGGTCAGCAGCTTCACGCCGCCGTTTTCCAGCGGCAGAGCCACGCAGCACTCCGGCTCCAGGAAGGCGTGCTCGGTCCAGGGGGTGTGGAAGTGCTGGGTCAGCACATATTTTGCATTCTTGATAGCGCCGTCTGCGTCGCCCCGGGAGACGTGCTTATAGGCCTGAACGTTGCTCTCGTCCCCCTCGAACACCAGGGGCGCGTCCGGGGCGGCGGCCTCCTGGGGACTGTGCACGGCAGGGAGGACCTCATATTCTACCTTCACCAGCTTTTTGGCGGTCTCCAGGGTCTCCTGGTCCCGGGCGCAGATCAGGGCCACGGAGTCACCCAGATAGTGGGTGATCTCGCCCACGCCGATCAGGGTGGGCTGGTCCTTTTTCAGGTGGCCCACGTTGACCTTGCCGGGGATGTCCTTCTGGGTCAGTACGCACACCACGCCGGGGAGGGCCTGGGCGGCGCTGACGTCGATGGACAGGACCCGGGCCCGGGCGTACCGGCTGCGCACCGCGCCGCCGTAGCACATTCCGTCCACATACACGTCATCGGGGTACTGGCCGGTGCCCAGCACCTTTTCCTCCACGTCCAGCCGGTGGACCCGGCTGCCCATTTTCCAGTCGTCGGCGGAGGCCTCCGGCAGCTTCCCCTCCCGGAGAATCTTAGCCGCCAGCAGGATGCCGTCAATGATCTTCACATAGCCGGTGCAGCGGCAGATGTTGTTGCGGATGGCGAAGGCGGCCTCCTCCCGGGTGGGATCGGGATTCACGTCCAGCAGCCCCTTGGCAGAGATGACCATGCCTGGGATGCAGAAGCCGCACTGAACGGCTCCCGCCTCGCCGAAGGCGAAGGTGTACACCTGCTTCTCCCAATCGGAAAGGCCCTCCACCGTGAGGATGGTCTTGCCCTCCAGTTTGTCGGTCTGGGGGATGCAGGCCTTGGTGGGCTTGCCGTCGATGAGGACGTGGCAGGTGCCGCAGGCGCCCTCGCTACACCCGTCCTTAACGGAGGTCAGGTGCAGGGTATCCCGCAGAAAGCGGATGAGCTTCTGATTTTTTTCCACGGTCACGCTCTGCCCGTTAACGGTGAAGGTTGCCATGTGATCGTCTCCTTTGTCCCGGCCCGCCGCCATGCGGGGGCATAATTTCAAACATCAGCAGAAATTATACCATGCTTGAGCAGCTTTCGCAAGGTAAAAGCCTTATCCTACTTGGAGAATAACCCACTCTTGATTTTCCGGGAGAATGCGCGTATGATAGCAAAAAACAGAGAGGAGTTCTGACAATGGATCTGACGGAAAAATGCCTGGAAAGCCGGGAGGTATACAAGGGCCGCGTCCTGCGGCTGCGGGTGGACACGGTGGCCCTGCCCAACGGGAAAACATCCCTGCGGGAGGTGGTGGAGCACCCCGGCGGCGTGGGGATTCTGGCCCTGGACGAGAACGGATGCGTCCCGATGGTGACCCAGTACCGCTATGCCTTCTCCATGACGCTGCTGGAGATTCCTGCCGGAAAGCGGGAGCCCGGCGAGGAGCCCTTCGTCACCGCCCAGCGGGAGCTGAAGGAGGAGGTGGGGGCCACGGCGGCGGATTGGCAGCCCCTGGGGCAGATCATCGCTTCCCCGGGCTGCTATGACGAGGTGCTGCATCTGTACCTGGCCCGGGGCCTGACCTTCGGCGACACCCATCCCGACGAGGACGAGTTCCTGTCCGTCCGGCGCATCCCCTTTCAGGAGCTGGTGCAGCGGTGCCTCAGCGGCGAGATTCAGGACGGCAAAACCGTCACCGCCGTGCTGAAGGCAAAGTTTCTGCTGGGGCTGTGATTTTCCCGAAAAAACAGTGGACAAGAGGCATTAGTTGTGGTAATATGAGGAATTAACAAAAGAGATAACGCTTTTGCAGTTTCGTTTCCGCTCTGTGCGGGAGAAAGGAAGGATTTCGTCATGGCTGTGAAGGAAAGCTACGCAGGGAAAATCAACCGCAAGCTCAACAAGAAGCTCCATGTCATCGACGTGGCGGCGGGCCGTGTCCCGGCAGACCTGGTGCTGAAAAACGCTACCTACGTCAACGTGTTCTCCAACGAGCTGTGCCGCGGGGACATCGCCGTGGCGGAGGGGCTCATTGTGGGCATGGGCGAATACCACGGCAAGGTGGAGGCGGACGTAGGCGGCAAGATTGTGCTGCCGGGCTTCATCGACGCCCATATTCACCTGGAAAGCTCCCTGGTAAGCCCCAAGGAGTTTGCCAAGGCCGTGCTGCCCCACGGCACCACCACCGTCATCACCGATCCCCACGAAATTGCCAACGTCATGGGCACCGATGGCATCGAGTATATGCTCCAGGCCACCGAGGACCTGCCGGTGGACGTGCGGTTCATGCTGCCCTCCTGCGTTCCGGCCACGCCGCTGGACGAGTCCGGGGCCAATCTGGACTATCGGGCCATCGACTCCTTCTATGACCATCCCCGGGTCCAGGGCCTGGCGGAGATGATGAACTTTGTGGGCATCATCAACGGCGACAGCCAGGTGGTGGAAAAGATCGTGGCCTCCCAGGCCCACCACAAGAAGATCGACGGCCACGCCCCGGGCCTTACCGGCAACGACCTGAACGCCTATATCGCCGCCGGTGTGTATTCCGACCATGAGTGCTCCAACGTGGAGGAGGCCATGGCCAAGCTGGAGCGGGGACAGTTCATTATGATCCGGGAGGGCACCGCCGCCCGGAACCTGGAGGCCCTGGCCCCCCTGCTGTGCGAGAAATACATCGAGCGCTGCATGTTCTGCACCGACGACAAGCACCCCAACGACCTGCTGGAAAAGGGCCACATCGACTACATCGTCAAAAAGGCCATCTCCCTGGGCGCGGACCCCATCATGGCGGTGAAGGCCGCCGGGTACACCGCCGCCCGGTACTTCCTGCTGAATAACCGCGGCGCCATCGCCCCCGGGTATCTGGCGGACTTTGTGGTCATCGACAACTGGGAGAACTTCGACATCGAGATGGTCTATAAGAAGGGCAAGCTCATGTACGACGGCGTTCTGCGGGAGTTCGACACCCCGGAGATCGACCCCTATCTGGTCAAGCGGGCCCACGACACTTTCCATGTGGCCCCTCTGTCCGCCGCCGACTTCACCGACAAGCGCCCCCACGCCGTTATCGGCATGGTGCCCGGCGAGATCGTGTCCGAGGACGCGGGCTATGCCGACCACATCGACCTGGAGCAGGACATTCTCAAGATCGCCGTAATCGAGCGGCATAAGAACACCCACCACATTGGCCTGGGCTATATCAAGGGCTACGGTCTCAAGCACGGCACCGTGGCCACCTCCATCAGCCACGACAGCCACAACATCATCGTGGTGGGCACCTCTGAGGAGGACATGGCCGCCGCCGCCAACCGGATTGTGGAGAATCGCGGCGGCATCACCGTAATGGACGGCGGCCAGATCCTGGGCGAGGTGGCCCTGCCCATCGCGGGCATCATGTCCGACGACAGCCTGGTGATGGTGAACAGCGCCCTGGAGGCCGCCAAGGACGAGGCCTTCCGGCTGGGCGTGTCCCGGGGCATTGACCCCTTCATGACCCTGAGCTTCATGGCTCTGCCGGTGATCCCGTCCCTGCGGCTGACCACCCGGGGCGTGTTCGACGTGCTGACCCAGCGGTATGTGTGATGGGCTGCTGCCTCTGAACCTCCTGGAGCTGACCTGGCACTGCCGAAAAAACTGACGATGAAAAACGGGATATCCGGCGTCTCGAACCGGGTATCCCGTTTGAATCCCTCATTATATAACAAACAGCCGCGCATGCCCAAGCGCGGCTGTTTGTTATGTTTGGGGTAGGAAAATCCCCATGGAAAAGATGGGCAGCAGGCGCTGCCAGGTATTTTCAGCGGCGAAGGAGGTAAACCATAGCCGCTCTCGGCTGCAAATTCAGAACTGGAGACGGTTCTCCTTGGACCAGGTGGTCAGATCCAGCCGGGGGTAGCGCCGCCGCAGTTCCTCGGCGGTCTCAGCATCGCCGCCGGTCATCAGAATCCGGTTGACAGCCTCCACATCGGCGGCCGGCATACCGTGGTCGGCGGTCTTGCCGCAGTCGCGGCAGGTATAGGTCCCATTTTCGGAAACCGTCACCTCACTGCTGCCGCAGAAGGCACAGCGATGCATCTTTGTAATCAGAGCCATTTTCGATTTCTCCTCTCTTTCCTCAAGTCCATGGGTAGGATATCATAGAATTTTACATTTGTAAAACGCATATTTTCGATTGAAGTCATGAAAAAAAGGGTGTACAATGAGGAATACAGTCAAAGAAAGACGAGGTGGGGGACATGAGCGCCACAAAATACCAGATTTTCCTGAAAACCGTTGAATGCGGCAGCTTTACCAAGGCGGCGGAGGAGCTGAACTTCTCCCAGTCCGGGATCAGCCACGCCATCAGCTCCCTGGAGGAGGAGCTGGGGGTGACCCTGCTGAGCCGGAACCGGGGCGGCGTGACCCTGACCGGGGATGGCCGGGCCCTGCTTCCGCAGATTCAGCAGCTCTGCACGGAATATCACCGACTGGCCCAGCAGGCGGCGGACCTGCGGGGCATGGATGCGGGCCTTGTGAAGGTGGCCTCGTTTTCCAGCGTCTCCGCCCAGTGGCTGCCCATGATCCTGAAGGCCTTCAGCAAGCTGTATCCGGCCATCGAGTTCGAAATACAGACCTGCGACTTCTACGACCAGATCGAGGAGCTGATCATCACCGGGCAGGCGGACTGCGGATTTCTGCGGATGCCGTCCCTGAAGGGACTGCAGGTGTACCCCCTGCACCTGGACCAACTGAAGGTCATTGTGCCCTGCGGGCATCCTCTGGCCAACAGCGATCCCTTTCCGGTGGAGGCCCTGGCCACGGAGCCGGTGATCCAGCTGGAGGAGGGAGACGATTACGAAATCCGGGCCGCCTTCGACGAAATGGGCGTGCGGCCCCATGTGCGATATATCGCACGGGAGGACCGGACCATTCTGTCCATGGTGTCCAACGGCCTGGGCATCAGTCTGCTGCCGGAGCTGATGGTGCGCCACAGTCCCTATCCGCTGGTGGTCTGCCAGCCGCCCAAGGCCTTTTATCGGCGCATCGCCATCGGCGTCAAGGACGAGAAGGCCCTGTCCAACTCCACCCAGCGGTTTGTGGACCACGTCCGGGCCTGGGTGCAGGTAAATGGGTTCAAGTAAGAATATCTCTTTACAAATGCGCCCCACTGGGATATGATGGAGAAAGTATAAAGAATAAAGGAGAGGCTTCCATGATCTATTTCAACAGCGACTATCTGGAGGGCGCTCATCCCAGCGTGATGGCGCGGCTCAACGAGACCAATATGGTGCAGACCGTGGGCTACGGCGAGGACGAATACTGCGCGGCGGCCCGGGAGAAGATCCGTGCCGTCTGCCAGGCGCCGGAGGCTGACGTGCACTTCCTGGTGGGTGGCACCCAGACCAACACCACCGTGATCGCCTCCATTCTGCGGCCCTGGCAGGGCGTGCTGTCCGCCGACAGCGGACACATCAACTGCCACGAGGCGGGGGCCATCGAGTCAACCGGCCACAAGGTCATCACCCTGCCTGCGGCAGAGGGGAAGATCACCGCCCAGCAGGTGCAGGATTATGTGGAGTGGCACCGGAACGACGAGTCCACCGAGCACATTGTCCAGCCCGGCATGGTGTATATCTCCCACCCCACCGAGGGCGGCACCCTGTATTCTAAGGCGGAGCTGACGGCTCTGTACGACACCTGCCAGAAATACGGCCTGCCGCTGTTCATCGACGGGGCCCGGCTGGGCTACGGCGTCATGGCCGACGGCTCTGAGCTGACCATACCGGAGATCGCCCGCCTGTGCGACGTGTTCTATATCGGCGGCACCAAGGTGGGAGCCCTGTTCGGCGAGGCCGTGGTGATCATGAACCCGGCGCTGAAGAAGGATTTCCGCTTCATCATGAAGCAGCGGGGCGGCCGCATGGCCAAGGGCCGTCTGCTGGGCATCCAGTTTGACGCCCTGTTCACCGACGATCTGTACTTCAAGATTTCTCGCCACGCCGACGAGATGGCCTATCAGATTCGCGACATCTTCGTGTCCGCCGGTTATCCGCTGCTGTTTGACTCTCCCACCAACCAGCAGTACCCCATTATGCCGGACGATGAGCTGGCGGAGCTGGGGAAGAACTTCGGCTATGAATACTGGGAGCGGGTGGATAAGACCCATTCCGGCGTGCGCTTCTGCGCCAGCTGGGCCACCACCCAGGAGCACGTGGACGCCCTGCGGGCCGCCGTACAGGCCCTGCGAAAATAATAAAAACCGGAACAAATTGGAACAATTTGAGGAGGAACGACACATGGAAACATACGGACTGGAAAAGCTGGGCATCATCAACGCCGGGGCGGTGTACCGCAATCTGACGCCGGCACAGCTGGTGGAGCACGCTCTGCGCCGGGGGGAGGGCACCCTGTCCAACACCGGAGCCCTGGTGGTCAAGACCGGGAAGTACACCGGCCGCAGCGCCAACGACAAGTTCATTGTGGATACCCCCGCCGTCCATGACGACATCGCCTGGGGCAAGGTGAACCGGCCCATGGACAAGGCCCGGTTCGACGCCATCTATGCCAAGGTCACGGCGTATCTGCAGAATAAGGACGTGTTCATTTTCGACGGCTTCGCCGGAGCGGACCCCAAGTATACCAAGGCCTTCCGCATCGTCAACGAGCTGGCCAGCCAGAATCTGTTCATCCACCAGCTGTTGCGCCGCCCCACGGCGGACCAGCTGAAGGACTTCCATGAGGATTATACCATCATTGCCGCCCCCGGCTTCAAGTGCATCCCCGAGATAGACGGCACCCGGTCCGAGGCTGCCGTTCTGGTGGACTATGAGGCCCATCTGGTGGTGATCTGCGGCACCCAGTACGCCGGCGAGATCAAGAAGTCCGTGTTCTCCGTGATGAACTATGTCCTGCCCAAGCAGGGTGTGTTCCCCATGCACTGCTCTGCCAACATCGGCAAGGACGGCGACTCCGCCGTGTTTTTCGGCCTGTCCGGCACCGGCAAGACCACCCTGTCCGCCGATCCCGCCCGCAAGCTCATCGGCGACGATGAGCACGGCTGGGCCGACGACTCCGTGTTCAACTTCGAGGGCGGGTGCTACGCCAAGTGCATTAACCTCTCTCCCGAGGGCGAGCCGGAGATCTACAACGCCATCCGCTTCGGCGCGCTGGTGGAGAACGTGGTCATGGACCCCGACACCCGGGAGTTCGACTTCGACGACGATTCCCTGGCGGTGAACAGCCGGGTGGGCTATCCTGTGGAGTACATCCCCAATGCAGAGCTCTCCGGCATGAGCCCCAGCGTGCCCAAGACGGTGATCTTCCTGACGGCGGACGCCTACGGCGTGCTGCCTCCCATCAGCAAGCTGGATAAGAACCAGGCCATGTACTACTTCGTCTCCGGCTTCACCAGCAAGGTGGCCGGCACTGAGATCGGCGTCACCGAGCCGGTGCCCACCTTCTCCACCTGCTTCGGCGAGCCCTTCCTGCCCCTGGATCCCTCCGTATACGCCGCCATGCTGGCGGACAAGGTGGAAAAGTCCGGCGCAAAGGTCTATCTGGTGAACACCGGCTGGAACGGCACCGGCAAGCGCATGAAGCTCCGCTACACCCGGGCCATGGTCACCGCCGCCCTGACCGGCGAGATCGAGAAGGCGGAGTTCGTCACCGACCCCACCTTCGGCGTCCAGGTGCCCACCTCCATTGAGGGCGTGCCCAGTGAGCTGCTGATCCCCGCCAACACCTGGGAGGATCAGGCGGCCTATGAGGCCAGCTGCCGGAAGCTGGCGGCCAGCTTTGTGGAGAATTTCAAGAAGTATACCCGCATGAGCGCGGAAGTGGTGGCCGCAGGCCCCAAGGCGTAACGAAACAGCAACAGGGCTGGGTTTCATGCCCAGCCCTGCTGCTTTACAAAAGGAGAATCTATGTTAGAACTGCGTATTCTGGTGGACGACATCGACTATGACTCCATTGCGGAGTATCTGATCCCTGCGGTGGCGGAGAAGCTGCGCCGGGAGGAAAAGAGCGGCATCCTGGGAAACGTCCTGGCCGGGAACCCGGACGTGGCGGCCTCCGTGGCCCGGACGGTACTGGGGACCATGAGCCAGGAGCAGAAGGACCAGCTGCTGGTGCAGCTGGTGACCAAAAATCGCGAAAAGCTGCTGGATAAGGGAAACCAGGCCGTCCGCAGCCGGGGCATCGGCGTGCAGCTGTGCGACGTGGCGGTGCGGAAGCTCTGAAAAAACGGCCAAATATCGGCAGGACAGCCGCCCCGGCGGGCGGCTGTTCTTTTTTGCTTGTAATCGGTGGAAGTTTCTGATATAATGCGCTTATATGCTAATTTGGGGAGGAAGCCCTGTGGGATATCTGGAAAATTTGTGGAATGCGCTGGACTTTGGCTCCCTGCGGGATATGGTTCTGCGGCTGGTGTCGGTGTTCCTGTGCCTGACGGTGCATGAAACGTGTCACGGGCTGGCAGCGCTGGCTTTGGGGGATCCCACGGCCAAGCGGGCCCGGCGGCTGAGCCTGAACCCCCTGCGCCACATCGACTGGTTCGGCCTGCTGATGATGGTAACGGTGGGCTTCGGCTGGGCCAAGCCCGTGCCGGTGGACCCCCGGTATTTCCGCCGCCCCAAGCAGGGCATGGCCCTGACGGCCCTGGCAGGGCCGGTGTCCAACTTCCTGCTGGCGCTGGTGCTGCTGTTTGCGGGGCGGCTGGTGTATGACTATGCCCCGTATTCCGCCGCCAACCAGCAGCTGCTGACCTTTCTGCTGACCACGGCCATCCTGTCGCTGGGTCTGGGGCTGTTTAACCTGATCCCCATTCCGCCGCTGGACGGCAGCAAGGTGTTGTTTTCTCTGCTGCCGGACCGGGCCTACAACACCATGCTGCGCTACGAGCGATACGGCATGCTCCTGCTGTGGGCGGTGGTGCTGCTGGGCGTGGGGGACAGATGGATGAGCGCCGCCATCCAGTGGACTTATGAGCTATTCTGCCGCGTGGTCGGCTTTTAAGAGGGTACAGGCAATTGGAAAGTCCCATTTATAAGCTGGAAAAGGTGGTTCAGGGAAAAGAGGAGCTTCAGGATTTCGAGGGGCCTCTGGACCTGATCCTGTTCCTGCTGAGCAAGAATAAGATCGAGATACAGGATATCCCCATTGCCCTGATCCTGGACCAGTATCTGGCCTATCTGGACCGGCGCAAGGAGATGGACCTGGAGGTGGCCAGCGAGTTTGTGACCATGGCCGCCCACCTGATGTATATCAAGACCCGGATGCTCCTGTCCCTGGAGGACGAGGAGGCAAAAAACGAGATGGACGCCCTGATCCAGTCCCTGGCGGAGCGCCAGCGGGGCGAGGCCTATGCCCGGGTGCGCCGCCTGGCGGAGCTGCTGGGCCCCATGGGCGAGTTTGGCCGCAGCATCCTGACCCGGGACCCCGAGCCTATGGAGCGGGGCAAGGTATATGAATACGACCAGCAGCCCGCCGACCTGGTCATCGCCATGCAGGAGGTCACCGACCGCCGGGGCCAGGCGGAAACGCCGCCTCTGCGGGCCTTTGACGAGATCGTCCGGCGAGAGCCCTATTCCGTGGAGCAGAAGGCCAAGGAGATCGTCCGGCGGCTGAAGGAGGGCGGCATCACCCGGTTTCTGCTGCTGTTCCGGGGCAGCCGCAGCCGCAGCGAGCTGGTGGCCACGTTTATGGCGGTGCTGGAGCTGTGCCGCAGCCGGATCATCCGGCTGGCCGGACCCGCCGCCGACTGCACCGTTACCTGCCGGGAGGACCCGGAAAACACCGAGGAATAAAACATGGAAGCAATGGAAATGAAAGAAATAGAGGCCGCGGTAGAGGGCATTCTGTTTGCCTCCGGGGAACCGGTGGCGGCGGACCGCATCGCCGTGGCCCTGGACCTGGACCGGGACACCGTGGACCAGGTGCTGCGCCGCCTGGCGGACTACTACAGCTACGAGCGCCGGGGTATGCGCCTAGTGCGGATGGAGGATACCTGGCAGCTGTGCTCCGCCCCGGAGTACGCCGACCTGATCCGCCGGGCCTTCGAGATCCGCAAGCCTGCGAAGCTGTCCCAGCCGGCTCTGGAGGTGCTGACCATCATCGCCTACTATCAGCCCACCACCCGGGCCTATGTGGACCAAATTCGCGGCGTGGACAGCGCCTACACCGTGGGCCTGCTGCTGGACCGGCACCTGATCGAGGAGTGCGGGCGGCTGCAGGTGCCGGGACGGCCCCGGCTGTACCGCACCACCAAGGCGTTTCTGCGGGCATTTCATCTGAACTCGCTGGACGATCTGCCGGAGATCCCAGGCCTGGAGGCCGACGGACAGCTGCGGCTGAATGACGACGGCGCCGTTCAGGAGCCGGAACAATAATTACAGGAAGGGGGACCCTGCATGGTCGCACTGTGGATACTGGGCATATTGCTGGCACTGATCCTGCTGGTGCTGTTTCTGCGGGTGGGGGTGCGCATCGCCTTCGGCGACGAGCTGCGGGTCACCGCCGCAGCGGGGCCTGTGCGGATACAGATCGTGCCGAGTCCCCCGAAAAAGCCCAAAAAACAGAAAAAGCACAAGGAGAAAAAGAATCCGCCCGAAAGGCAGAAGGCAGCGCCCCGGGAGAAGCGGAAGCTGGGCCTGACGCCCGGCGATATCCGGTCGGTGCTGCCGTACCTGTGGCAGTCCCTGAAAGGGGCCCTGCGAAAGACCCGGCAGCGGCTGCGGGTGGACCCCCTGCGCCTGTCGCTGGTCCTGGGCGGGGAGGAGGACCCTGCCGCCTCCGCCGAGACCTACGGCTGGCTCAGTGCGGCGGTGTGGACCTTTATGCCCCGGCTGGAGGAGCTGATGCGTATTCCTGACCCCTATATCCACCTGGACGTGGACTATTCCGCCGCCGAAACCCGGGCGGAGGGGGAGGTGGGCCTGTCCTTCCAGATCCGGGACCTGTTCGCCATCGGCTTTGCCTTCGGCATCCCGGTGCTGAAGTGGCTGCTCCGGTGGAAGAAGGAGAAAAAGCTCCGGGAGGAGGCCCAGAAGGCCGAAAATCCCGAAAAGCCCCAGGAACCTGTGACCAACGATGAAAAAAGCGCCTGATACAAATACGAAAGGATGACACCCATGGAAAACAACGAGAGAAAGAACAATTCCCTGACGGAGCTGATGGAGGCCTCCATGAGCAAGATCCGGGATATGGTGGACTCCAACACCATCATCGGCGAGCCTATCCAGACCCCCGACGGCGTGACCCTGATCCCCGTGTCCCGGCTGAGCTTCGGCTTCGGCTGCGGCGGCGGCGATTACGGCAAGCAGGCCCCCAAATTCGGCGGCGCCAGCACCGCCGGTGTCAAGGTGGAGCCGGTGGCTTTCCTGGTGGTGAAGGACGGCGTCACCCGGGTGATGCCCGTGGCCCTGCCCGCCGTGGGCACCGTGGACCGGGTCATCGACCTGGTGCCCCAGGTCATGGACCGGGTGGAGAATTTCATCGACAAGAAGAAAGCGGCAAAAGAGACGTTCTGAGTGAATAAGATGGGGTCATCACGGATGGATTCGGGGTGATCTCATTGAGAAAACGGACGTGGCTGCTGGTGGGGCTGGCGCTGTGGTGGTGCCTGACGCCGGTGCGGGTGTGGGGCGTGTCCACCAGCGCCTCTGCCGCCGTGCTGATGGACGCGGACACCGGGCAGGTGCTGTTTGACCACAACGGCGGCCGGCGGATGCTCATCGCCAGCACCACCAAGATCATGACGGCCCTGGTGGCGCTGGAACGCGCCTCGCCTACGGACGTCATCACTGTAAAGCAGGAACACATGACAGAGGGCTCCTCCATGTACCTCAAGCCCGGAGAGCGGGTGACGGTGGAGGAGCTGCTGTACGGCCTGCTGCTGTGCTCCGGCAACGACGCGGCGGAGGCCCTGGCCGACGGCTGCGGCGGGACGGCATCCTTTGTCCGGCGGATGAACAGCCTGGCAGGGGAGCTGGGGATGGAGGACACCTCCTTTGAAAACCCCAGCGGCCTGGACGGTCAGGCCCACTACTCCACCGCCCGGGACATGGCCCGTCTGGCGGCCTATGCCGCCGGGAACCATACCTTTGTGCGCCTGTGCTCCACCCGGAGCGTCACCATCGGCGGACGCACCATGACCAATCATAACCGGCTTCTGCGGGCGGTGCCCGGGTGCATCGGCATGAAGACCGGCTACACCAGAGCCGCGGGACGGACCCTGGTCAGCGCTGCTGAACGGGACGGCCGGCGGCTGGTGGCTGTCACCCTGCAGGACGGCAACGACTGGGCGGATCATGCCGCCCTGTACGACTGGGGCTTTGCCCAACCCGCCGGGCAGGAGACGGCGGACCGCCGCCGGGAGGATACGCCGTGAAGGAGCGACTGCAAAAGATCATAGCGGCTGCCGGGATATGCTCCCGCCGGGCGGCGGAGGAGCTGCTGCGGCAGGGCCGGGTCCGGGTCAACGGACAGTCCGCCGCCCTGGGAGACCAGGCGGACCCGGAGTCGGACATCGTCACGGTGGACGGCCAGCCCCTGCGGCGGGACACCCGCCGGGTGTACCTGATGCTGAACAAGCCCCGGGGCTATGTCACCACCCTGTCCGATGAGCGGGGACGGCGGACGGCGGCGGAGCTGGTGTCCGGCTGCGGCGCGCGGGTGTACCCCGTGGGGCGGCTGGACATGGACTCCGAGGGCCTGCTGCTGATGACCAACGACGGGGCCTGGATGCAGCGGCTGCTGCACCCCAGCCACCAGATCGAGAAGGAATACCGGGTCACGGTGACGGGTCCGGTGGAGGGGGCCGCCCAGCGGCTGGCCGCCATCCGGGACCTGGAGGGGGAGCGCATCCGCCCGGCCCGGGTCCGGGAACTATGGCGGGACGGCAGCAAGGCCGCCCTGTCCGTCACCATCCATGAGGGAAAAAACCGCCAGATCCGCCGGATGTGCCGCCAGGCGGGACTGGCGGTGCGGCGCTTGCAGCGGGTGCGGGAGCACACGCTGACGCTGGGGGACCTACCAGTGGGGCAGTGGCGGTATCTGACGCAGCAGGAGCTGCGCGATTTGGAAGGAAGCGAGAAGTCGTGAGCAAAAACGTGCTCCAGACCATACGAAGCCGGACGGACAGCTTTTCCCGGGGGCAGAAGCGCATTGCCGACTATATTCTGATGAATTATGACAAGGCGGCGTTTATGACCGCCGGGCACCTGGGGCGCAAGGCCCAGGTCAGCGAGTCCACGGTGGTGCGGTTCGCCTCCCAGTTGGGGTACGACGGGTATCCCAATATGCAGCGTGCCCTGCAGGAGCTGGTCCGGGGCAAGCTCACGTCCCTGCAGCGCATCCAGGTGTCCCGGGATCAGATGCAGGAGCAGGATGTGCTCACCGGCGTGATGCAGCGGGACATGAACAGCATCCACACCGCCATCGAAAGCGTGGACCGGGCCGCCTTTGACCAGGTGGTGGACCGGCTGCTGACGGCCAGCCATATCTATCTGATGGGCGTGCGGTCATCGGCGTTTCTGGCAGGCTACCTGAATTTTTACCTGCACCTGATGTTCAAGAACGTCACCCTGGTGCAGAATGCCGCCGCCGGCGAGATCTTCGAGCAGCTCAGCCAGATCGGCCCCGGGGACGTGCTGGTGGGCATCAGCTTCCCCCGGTACTCCCAGATGGCCATCCACGCCGTGGAGTATGCCCGGGACCGGGGCGCCGACGTGGTGGCCATCACCGACGGGCAGATGTCGCCGCTGTACCGCATGGCCACGGTATCGCTGCTGGTGCGCAGCGACATGATCTCCTTTGTGGACTCCATGGCCGCTCCCCTGAGCCTGCTGAACGCCCTGATCGTGGCGGTGGGGCGGCAGAAAAACGAGGAAGTATCCGGCACCTTCTCCCAGCTGGAGAATGTCTGGTCCAAATACAACATATTCGGGAAAACGGAAGATGAATCATAAGCGTATCGCGGTGGTGGGCGGAGGAGCCGCCGGACTGATGGCGGCTATCGCCGCCGCCGAGGGCGGCGGACAGGTGACGCTGCTGGAGCCCAACGACCGTCTGGGCAAAAAACTGAACATCACCGGCAAGGGGCGGTGCAACGTGACCAACAACTGCTCCCGGGAGGAGCTTCTGCAGAACATCCCCCGGAACGGGCGGTTTCTGTACGGAGCCTTCGCCCGGTTCGACAGCCGGGATGCCATGGCCTTTTTTGAGACGCTGGGGGTACCCCTGAAAACCGAGCGGGGCAACCGGGTGTTTCCCCAGTCGGACTGCGCCTTCGACGTTTCCGGGGCCTTGCGCCGCCGGTGCGAAAGGCTGGGCGTGAAGTGGGTCCGGGACCGGGCCGTATCCGTGGACACGGACGGGGGCCGGGTCTGCGGCGTCACCGGACAGCAGGGAACCTACCCGGCGGAGGCGGTGATCCTGGCCACCGGCGGCGTCAGCTATCCCGCCACCGGCTCCACCGGCGACGGATACCGCATGACCCGGGACCTGGGCCACGAAATCGTGCCGCCCTGCGGCTCCCTGGTGCCTCTGGTCAGCGGGGACGACGCCTGTCGCCGGATGCAGGGCCTGGCCCTGAAAAATGTGGAGCTGACGGCCCTGAACGGAAAGAATAAGGTACAGTTCCGGGATTTCGGCGAGCTGCTGTTCACCCACTTCGGCGTGTCGGGACCTCTGGTGCTGTCCGCCAGCGCCCACCTGCGGCACTGGGACCGGGAGCAGTACCGCCTGTCCATCGACCTGAAGCCGGCGCTGGACCGGGAGAAGCTGGAGGCCCGCATCCTGCGGGACCTGGGGGAGAATCCCAACCGGGACTTCGAGAAGATACTGGCTGGCCTGGTACCCCACAGCATGGTGCCGGTGATACTGGAGCGGCTGGAGATCCCGGCGGGGCTGAAGGCCAACTCCGTGACCAAGGCCCAGCGCCGGGCCCTGGAGGAGCTGCTGAAGGGCTTCACTGTGTCCGTTACCGGGCCGAGACCGGTGGCGGAAGCTATCGTCACCTCCGGCGGCGTGAAGGTGAACCAGGTGCAGCCGTCTACCATGGAATCAAAGCTGACCCCGGGGCTTTATTTTGCCGGGGAAATACTGGATGTTGACGCCTATACCGGCGGCTTCAACCTGCAGATCGCCTGGTCCACCGGGCATCTGGCGGGGACAAGCGCCGCCGTGGCGGAAGGAGAATGAGCATGGCCGAAAAATATTCCGTAGCCATAGACGGCCCCTCCGGGGCCGGAAAGAGCACCCTGGCCAAGGCGGCGGCAGCGGCGCTGGGCATCTGTTATGTGGACACCGGGGCCATTTACCGCACCATCGGCTATGGCGTGTATTGCCGGGGCATTGACCCGTCGGACGCCGGAGCCGTGGCGGCGGTACTGCCGGATATGCAGCTGGAAATGCGCTATGACCAGGCGGGCCTGCAGCGGATGATGCTGGCCGGGGAGGACGTGACGGATCAGATCCGCCTGCCGGAGATGTCCCGGTACGCCTCCACCGTCTCCGCCATTCCGGCGGTGCGGGACTTCCTGCTGGAACTGCAGCGGGAGCAAGCCCGGCGTCACAGCGTCATCATGGACGGCCGTGACATCGGCACGGTGGTGCTGCCGGATGCCACGGTGAAGATTTTCCTCACCGCCGCGCCGGAGGTGCGGGCCATGCGCCGCTTCCGGGAGCTGGAGCAGCGCGGCACCTCCCAGCCCTATGACCAGGTGCTCCGGGAGATCGTGGACCGGGACTATGCCGATACCCACCGGGCCATCGCCCCGCTGCGCCGGGCGGAGGACGCCGTGGAGCTGGACACCGGCGCCCTGACCTTTGAGGAGAGTCTGCGCCTGCTGCTGGAGACCATAAGGAGGCGGGCAAAGCTGTGAAAAATCCGCATTTTGTCCGGATTCAGAAAATCCTGGGGCCGCTGGTGCGGTTCCTGTTCCCCATTTCCCTGGAGGGGACGGAAAATCTGCCGGAGGACCGGCCGGTGATGCTCTGCGCCAACCACAGCAGCGCCTGGGACCCGGTCCTGTTCGTGGCAGCCATATGGACGGGTTATCCCCTGCGGATCATGGCCAAAAAGCAGCTGCTGCGGATTCCCATCCTGGGCAGCATTCTCAAGGCCATCGGCGTGTTTGCCGTGGATCGGGGCAACTCGGACATCCAGGCGGTGAAAACCGCCATCCAGAGCCTGAAGCAGGGCTGGAACCTGCTGATTTTCCCGGAGGGCACCCGGGTGAAGGACCCGGGACAGGCGGAGGTCAAGGGCGGCGCGGCCATGATGGCCATTCGCTCCGGGGTGGACATGGTGCCCATGTTCATCGACACGAAAAAGCGCCTGTTCCATCGGGTGCACATCATCATCGGCCGGCCCTATACCCCGGTGTACACCGGGCGCAAGGGCACGGCGGAGGAATACCAGGCCAATGCCGACGAGATCATGCGGCGGGCCTATGCATTGGGAGGGATCGTATGCCGGTGATCCAGGCGAAAAGCGCCGGTTTCTGCTACGGCGTCCGCCGGGCCGTGGAGCTGGCGGAGAAAACCGCACAGGAGACCGGTGGCTGCGTGATGCTGGGCAGCATCATCCACAACGCCAATGTGGTGGCCCGGCTGGAGCAGCTGGGAGCCCGCCAGGTGGATTCCCCGGATGAGGTCCACCCCGGAGACACGGTGATCATCCGCTCCCACGGGGAGACCCGGCAGGTGCTGGAGCGGCTGGAGGCCATGGGGGCCCGGTGCGTCAACGCCACCTGTCCCAACGTTCTGCACATCCAGCATATCGTGTCCCAGGCCGGTCAGGCCGGGCGTATCCCCCTGGTCATCGGCGAACCCCATCACCCGGAGGTCATGGGCGCGGCCAGCTGGTGGGACGGGACCCTGGTGTTTCCGGGGCCGGAGGGGCTGGAGCGGTGGCTGCTGGAGGACCCGGCCCGCCGGGACCTGCCCCTGACGGCGGTGGCCCAGACCACCTGCGTCCGGAGCATCTGGGAAAGTTCAAAAAAAATTCTAAAAAAACTGTGTACAAACGCGGAATTATTTGATACAATATGTGATGCTACGCATAGACGTCAGTCCGAGGCGGCGGAGATCGCCTCCCGGGTGGACGTCATGGTCGTGGTCGGAGATCGTAAAAGTGCCAACACCAAACATTTGACAGAGATTTGCCGTGAGCTGTGCCCCAGAGTGTACCAGATCGAGGGGGCGGAGGAGCTTACACCGGACCTTTTTATTGGATGTTCATTGGCGGGACTTACGGCCGGCGCGTCCACACCGGCGGGCATCATTAAGGAGGTATATACAACGATGAGCGAAGAAATCAAGAACAACGAAATCAAGGAAGAGAGCTTCGAGGAGCTGCTGGACAAATCTTTCAAGACTTTAAATACAGGAGAGAAGGTAACCGGTATCGTGACGGCTGTTGGTCCCACCGAGGTTCAGGTGGACCTGGGCTGCAAGCAGGCCGGCTACATTGCCGTGGACGAGCTGTCCGCTGATCCCAACGTGAAGCCCGAGGACGTGGTGAAGGTCGGCGACGAGATCGAGACCTACATCATCCGCGTCAACGACGTGGAGGGCTATGCCATGCTGTCCAAGAAGCGCCTGGACGCCGTGAAGGTCTGGGAGGACATCGAGGAGGCCCGCGAGAACAAGACCACCCTGGAGGGCAAGGTCACCGAGGAGAACAAGGGCGGCATCGTCGTCAACGTCAAGGGCGTGCGCGTGTTCGTGCCCGCTTCCCAGAGCGGCCAGCCCCGCGGCGCCGATCTGTCCGAGATGATCGGCCAGACCGTGTCCCTGCGGATCACCGAGGTCAACCGTGCCCGCCGCCGGGTGGTGGGTTCCATCCGTGCCGTGCAGTACGAGGCCCGTCAGGCCGCCCAGGCTGCCATCTGGGAGAGCATCGAGGTCGGCAAGCACTACACCGGCACCGTGAAGTCCATGACCAGCTACGGCGTGTTCGTGGACATCGGCGGCGTGGACGGTATGGTACATATCTCCGAGCTGTCCTGGTCCCGCATCAAGAACCCCGCCGAGGTGGTTTCCGTGGGCGACACCCTGGATGTGTACGTCATCTCCTTCGATCCCGAGAAGCACAAGATCTCCCTGGGCGTCAAGGATCACTCCTGCAACCCCTGGGACACCTTCATGAACACCTATAAGGTGGGCGACGTGGCCAACGTCCGCATCGTGAAGCTGATGACCTTCGGCGCCTTTGCCGAGGTCGTGCCCGGCGTGGATGGTCTGATCCACATCTCCCAGATTGCGGACCGCCGCATCGAGAAGCCCGGTGACGTTCTGTCCGAGGGCCAGATGGTGGACGCCAAGATCACCGCTGTGGACGAGGAGAAGCAGAAGATCTCCCTGTCCATCCGCGCTCTGCTGAACGACGAGCCCGCCGAGGACGAGGAGTAAGCTTCCCTCCGAACCGGCCTGTGTCGGAACTGAATCGCTGACAAACGGCCCCCGGTGTCGTACCGGGGGCCGTTTTTTTGTACGTCGCGGAGGTCAGCGCTGGTTCTGGTTCTGCTGCTGGTTCTGGTTCTGGTTCTGGTTCTGGTTCTGGTTCTGATTCTGATTCTGCTTGGAATTGCGGTTCTGACGGGTGTTCTGATTCTGATTCTGGTTGTTGTTCTGGTTCTGATTCTGGTTCTGGTTCTGGTACTTGTCCATGACGGACACCTCCTTCTGTACCTGCGGTACAGGGATAGTTTGGCCGGAACCGGCGGAATCATGCACAAGTCCGGGAAAAAATCGCAAAGCGCGGCGGCGGGGTTGTTCCGGAACAGGGAATCTGGTATAATACGGATAGAAATTTTTGCGGAGGAGGGAACCGTCATGCGGACGCTGGCCGCCATATCGCTGTCCTTTGCCGCCGCCGTTTTCGCGGCGGTGCTGCTGCCCTGGTCCGGGTGGACCTGGTGGGCGGCAATCGTCTGCGGGGCAATGGGCCTGGAGGCGGTGCTGCTGCGCCGCCGTCTGCCGGACAAGCTGCGGCTGCGGGCGGCGGTGATTCTGTTCTCCCTCTGCGGGGGACTGCTGTATTTCGGCGGGTATCAGGCCCTGGTGCAGCAGCCGGTGCTGGAGCGCTGCGGCCGGGAGGCGGAATTTTCCGCCGTCGCGGCGGACTTCGGCCAGCTGACGGAGCAGGGCGGCCGGGTGACGGTGTATCCGGAGGGGCTCCGGGGCGTCAAGGCGGTCTGCTACGGCGGCCAGGAGCTGGCCCAATTGGAGCCGGGACAGCGGATCACCGGCTACGCCCGCTGGCAGGATGCCGGGCGCATTCACGAAAACGACGTGACCACCTTCACCTCCCGGGGCGTGTTCGCCCTGCTGTATGTCCAGGGGGACGTGACGGAGGAGGCGGGCAGCGCCGGGAGCCTGCGCTGGCTGCCCCAGCGGACGGCCCGGGCCCTGCGGGAAAAGATCGCCGCCATCTGGGACGATGAGACCACCGCCGCCTTCGTCACGGCGGAGCTGACCGGAGACCGGGGCGGCCTGTCCGTGGCGGACGAGACGGCCATGTCCCAGGCAGGACTTTCCCACCTGTTCGCCGTGTCCGGCCTGCACTGCGCGTTTCTGGTGAGCCTGCTGGGCCTGCTGCTGGGCAGCAGGCGGCGGCTGTCCGCCGGGGTATCCATGGCAGTGCTGGCGTTTTATATGCTGGTGGTGGGCCTGTCGCCGTCAGTGGTGCGGGCATGCATCATGCAGGCCTTCGTGCTGGCGGCGCCCCTGTTCAAGCGGGACAGCGACGGCCTTACCAGCCTGGGAGCGGCGCTGCTGGTGATTTTGCTGGCCAACCCCTTCGCCGCCGGAAGCATCAGCCTGCAGCTGAGCTTTGCGGCCACCCTGGGACTGGTATGGCTGTCGCCGAAGCTGTACCGGAATCTGTCCCGGTTTTACACCGGGACAAGCCGGGCCTTCCGATGGGCAGTGAACTTCCTGTGCGCCAACGTGTCGGCGTCCGTCTCGGCCCTGGTTTTCACCATTCCGCTGACGGCCATCTACTTCAACATCCTGACCCTTACCGCCCCCATCAGCAACCTGCTGGCCGTTCCGGCGGCGGGATGGAACTTCATGGCGGGCTTTGTGACGGTGCTGGCGGGCTTTGTGTGGCTGCCGGCGGCCCGGGTGCTGGGCTGGGTGTGCTTCGGCCTGGTGCGGTATGTGCTGTGGGTCGCCGGGGTGCTGGCCTCGACCCCGGGGCATGCGGTGTATTTTTCCAACGGCTTTCTGAAATACTGGCTGCTGTATGTATACGCCATGTTCGGCGGGTGCCTGCTGACCCGGGACCGGCGGCGGAAGTACGCCGTGGCCGGGGTTCTGGCGGCGGTGACGCTGGCACTGGCGGTGGGCCTGAACACCGGACTGCACCAATATGGGGACCTGTCCGTGATGGCCCTGGACGTGGGCCAGGGGGAAAGCGTGGCCCTGTATACCCGGGAGAAGGCGGTGCTGGTGGACTGCGGATCCAGCAACAGCTATATCAGCGCCGGGGCCCGGGCGGCAGACCAGCTGGAGAGCATGGGCATCCACCGCCTGTCGGCGGTGGCGGTGACCCACTATCACGCGGACCACACCAACGGACTGGAGGAGCTGCTGGCCCGGATGCCGGTGGAGCGGCTGCTGCTGCCGGAGATCCAGGATGAATACGGCGTCCGGGACCGGCTGCTGGCCCTGGCCCGGGAGCTGGACATCCCCGTGACCATGGTGACGGACACCTATCAGTTCCCCATGGGCCAGGCCATGCTGACCATCTATCCGCCGGTGGGCGCGGGAGATCTGAACGAGCAGGGGCTGACCTTCCTGTGCTCGGCGGGAGATTTCGACGCCCTGATCACCGGCGACATGGCCGGAAACACGGAAAAGAAGCTGGTGGAACGGTTCGACCTGCCGGATATCGAGGTGCTGGTGGTGGGACACCACGGCTCCCGGTACAGCAGCACCGACGCATTTTTGCAGCAGGTGCGGCCGGAAACGGCCATCATCAGCGTGGGAGACAACAGCTACGGCCACCCCACCCAAGAGGCCATGGACCGGCTGTCCCGGAACGGGGCCGCGGTGTATCGCACTGACCGGCAGGGGAACGTCCTGGTCACAGTGAACGGAGGAACGTAAATGGCGGCAAAGGCTACGAAAAAAAGCGGCGCAGCCCTGGAAAAGCTGCGGGCGGATATCAAAAGCGGCAGCCTGGAGAACGTGTACATCTTCTACGGAGAGGAGACGTATCTGCGGGACCGGTATCTGGAGGAGCTGAAGGCCCTGCTGGTGCCGGAGGGCTTCGAGGAGTTCAACTATCACCGGCTTTCCGGAAAGGGACTGACCGTCCAGGACCTGACGGAGGTGGTGGAGGCTATGCCCATGATGGCCCAGCACACCCTGACGGTGGTGACGGATATGGACCTGTTCCGGCTGGACGAGGGACAGCGGGGGCTGCTGATCAATCTGCTGGGGGATTTCCCGGAATACGGCACATTGGTGTTTGTATACGACGTGCTGCCCTATAAGCGGGACGGCAAAATGAAGAAGCTGTGCGCCGCCATCGGGGACCACGCGCAGGAGGTGGAGTTCTGCCAGCAGGAGCGGGATCAGCTGCTGCGGTGGATGAAGCGGCGGTTCGCGGCGGAGGGCCACGACATCGACACGGCCACGGCGGACCATCTGCTGTTCACCTGCGGCACGCTGATGACGGACCTGGTGCCGGAGATCGGGAAGATCGCTGCCTATGCCAAGGGGGATCGCATCACCGTGGCGGACATCAACGCCGTGGCGGACCCCATTCTGGACGCCCAGGTGTTCGACATGACCAACAGCATCACCGCCGGAAAATACGACGACGCGGCCCGGGTGCTGGGGGAGCTGCTGCGGATGCAGACGGAGCCCATTGTGATCCTGGCGGCGGTGGGCAAGGAGCTGCGGCGGCTGTATACCGCCCGGATGGCCCTGGACGGCGGCAAGGACCGGCTCTGGCTGAAGCAGCTGTGGAACATGAGCAGCGATTACCCGGCCAAGCTGCTGATGCAGGCGGCCAGAAAGGTGGACCATGACTGGTGCCGGACGGCGGTGCTGCGGTGCCAGCAGCTGGACCGGCGGATGAAGAGCATGAGTATGCCGGATAAGCAGAAGGAGGACGAATTGAAGCTGTTTCTGATGGAATTGGCGGGGCGCAGATGAAGCCCCGGGTAAAAGAGGTCATCGTGGTGGAGGGGCGGTATGACCGCAACGCCCTTTTGCAGGCGGTGGACGCCACGGTGGTGGAGACCGGTGGGTTTTCCGTGTTCAACGACCGGGAGAAGCTGGCGTTTTTGCGGCGGCTGGCGGAAAAGCGGGGGTTGATCCTGCTGACGGACCCGGACGGGGCGGGCTTTGTGATCCGGAACCACCTGAAGGGGGCCATCCCCCGCCAGCAGCTGAAGCAGGCCTATGTCCCGGATATCGCCGGGAAGGAGCGGCGCAAGCGCCATCCCGGCAAGGAGGGCAAGTTAGGGGTGGAGGGTATGCGGCCGGAGGTGCTGCTGGAGGCCCTGCGGCGCTGCGGCGCCACCCTGGAGGGGGAGGATGCCCCGGCCCCCGGCGGGGACCTGACCAAGGCGGACATGATGGACAAGGGCCTGGTGGGGCCGAACTCCGCCGCCCGGCGGCAGCAGGTGCTGCGGGACCTGGGTCTGCCGGAGCACCTGACGGCCAACGGCCTGCTGGAGGCCCTGAATCTGCTGCTGACACGAGAGGAGTTTGAGAAGCTGTGACGGAGCCATTGGAGATCGAGCGGAAATTCCTGATCGAAATGCCGGACCGGACCCTGCTGGACCGGTGCCCGGTGCGGTGGGAGATGTGGCAGACCTACCTGCTGTCCCGGCCCGGCGTCAGCGCCCGGGTCCGCCGCCGGGTGGGGGAAACGGAGCAGTTTTTCCACACCGAAAAGCAGCGCCTGACGGACCGCACCTGCGTGGAGCGGGAGCGGGAGATCGACGCCCGGGAATATGAGGCCCTGCTGGCACAGCGGGACCCGGCGCGGGTGACCATTCACAAGGTGCGCTATTGCCTGCCGGAGGGCGGACTGGTGTTCGAGATCGACGTGTACCCCTTCTGGAGGCGGCTGGCGGTGATGGAGGTGGAGCTGCAGCGGGAGGAGCAGAGCTTCACCGTGCCCCGGGGGCTTCGGGTGCTGCGGGAGGTATCCGGCGACCGGCGGCTGAAAAACGCCGCCCTGGCGGGCCATGTGCCGCCGGAGGAAGAATTGTTGGCCGAAGCCGCCGGAAATGGAATAACTCCCTTGCATGGAAGTCCGGAATGTGGTAAAATAACCTGAAAGTACCGGCGGGGGAACAACTGCCGGTGCATTTTCGCGGAAATCGTGCTGCGGCACGGATTCGATATCTATACGCATACATAGGAGGAACAAAAAATGTCTTTCATGATCGAAACGTCTGCCCGCCATATCCACCTGACCCAGGAGACGGTGGAGAAGCTGTTCGGCGAGGGCTATCAGCTGACCGTTCGCAAGCCCCTGTCCTATCCCGGCCAGTACGCCTGCAATGAGCGGCTGACCATCGTGGGGCCCAAGAAGGAAATGGCCAACGTGTCCATTCTGGGGCCTGTGCGTAAGGCCGACCAGGTGGAGGTCTCCGCCACCGACGCCCGCACCCTGGGCATCGACGCTCCCGTCCGGGAGAGCGGCCATGTGGAGGGCTCCGGCGCATGTAAGCTCATCGGGCCCAAGGGCGAGGTGGAGCTGAGCCAGGGCGTCATCATCGCCAAGCGTCACCTGCACATCCTGGAGGAGGACGCCGCCAAGCTGGGCGTCAAGGATAAGGAGATCATCAAGGTGGCCTGCGGCGGCGAGGGCCGCAAGCTGATCTTCGACGACGTGGTGGTCCGCGTCAACGTGGGCGGCGCCACCACCATGCACATCGACACCGATGAGGCGCAGGCCGCCGGCAACCCCACCGTGGGCGAGATCTATCGGTAAATCATCCGAATCTAAAGGGGGTGCGCACCGCGCACCCCCAGCTTGTCAAAAAGCATTTTTGACAAGCTGGGGGCGGTTTTTCAGAACTTCAAAAAATTCTGAAAAACAAGTGATTGCAAACGAAAGACACCCCTGATGGGTTTCTTTCGTAACTATCTTCCTTTCCGATGGTGAAAGTCCCCCCTCTTTTGACAGTCTTGCAGGGTGCGCGATGCGCACCCTGCGCTTTAACGGGTTTTTACAGAAAAGGAGCGTGACCTATGGCGACCACTCTTATCCGAAATGCCCAGGCCATCGTCACCGTGGACCGGGAGGACCGGGTGCTGCGGGGCGAAAACATCCTGGTGCAGGACAACGTGATCCGATACATCGGGCCGGAGGAGCGCCCGGCGGACCGCGTCATCGACGCCTCCCACTGCTTTGTGTACCCCGGTCTGGTGAACACCCACCACCATCTGTACCAGACCTTCACACGGAACCTGCCGAAGGTGCAGAAAATGGAGCTGTTTCCGTGGCTGCGGACCCTGTACGAGATCTGGCGGGGCCTGGACGAGGACTGCATCTATTACAGCTCCCTGGTGGGGCTGGGCGAGCTGCTGAAATACGGCTGCACCACCTGCATGGACCACCACTATGTGTTCCCCAAGGTGGGATCGGAGCACTTCATCGACCAGCAGTTCCGGGCGGCGGACCTGCTGGGGGTCCGGTTCCACGCCACCCGGGGCAGTATGTCCCGGGGCAAAAGCGACGGCGGTCTGCCGCCGGATGACCTGGTGCAGGATGTGGACACCATCCTGCGGGACAGCCAGAGATTGGTGGAGAAATTCCACGATACATCTCGGTTTTCCATGCACCAGGTGGCCCTGGCCCCCTGCTCGCCCTTCAGCGTGACCACGGACCTGCTGAAGCAGTCGGCGGTCCTGGCCCGGTCCATGGGGGTACGGCTGCACACCCATCTGTGCGAGACCAAGGACGAGGAGCGGTTCACCCTGGAGGCCGTGGGTATGCGGCCCCTGGCGTATATGGAGAGCTGCGGCTGGCTGGGAGAGGACGTGTGGTATGCCCACGGCATCCACTTCAACGATCAGGAGCTGCGCCTGCTGGCCCGGACGGGAACAGGCGTGGCCCATTGCCCGGTGTCCAACATGAAGCTGGCCTCCGGCGTGTGCCGGGTGCCGGATATGCTGGAGCTGGGGGTGCCGGTGGGACTGGCCGTGGACGGCTCGGCGTCCAACGACTGCTCCAACCTGCTGGCGGAGATCCGGGCGGCGTACCTGCTGCACCGGCTGACCTACAGCGCCAAGGCCCCCACCGGGTATGACCTGCTGAAAATGGCCACCATGGGCAGCGCCCGGCTTCTGGGCCGTCAGGACGAGATCGGCAGCCTGGAGGTGGGAAAGGCGGCGGACCTGTTTCTGCTGGACGTGGACCTGCTGGAGCTGGCCGGGGCCAAGCTGGACCCCGCCTGTATGCTGGGAACCGTTGGCTATGCCCGCCCGGCGGAGCTGGTGATGGTCAACGGCCGGGTGGTGGTGGAGCACGGCCGTGTGCTGGGTATGGACGAGGAACAAACCCGCGTCCGGGCCCAGCAGCTGGTGGACGGGATGCTGCAAAAAGCGGAATAAGCATGAAACAACCGGGTACGGCGCGCCGTACCCGGTTGTTGGTTATATGTGTTCAATCAGGGCCACGGCGTGGGCGGACATGCCGGAGCCGTCGCCGGTGAAGCCCAGGTGCTCCTCGGTGGTGGCCTTGACGTTGACCCGGTCCACGTCTATGCCCAGAGCGGCGGCCATGTTTTCCTGCATTTGCGTGCGGTAGGGGCCGACCTTGGGGGCCTGGGCGATGAGGGTGGCGTCGATGTTCACCACCCGGTATCCGGCGTCTGCCAGGGCGTCCCGGACCCGGGACAGCAGCACCAGGCTGGAGATGTTCAGAAAAGCGTCGTCACTGTCCGGAAACAGGCGGCCGATGTCACCCAGGGCGGCGGCACCCAGCAGGGCGTCCATCACCGCGTGGGTCAGCACGTCGGCGTCGGAGTGGCCGTCCAGCCCCCGGTCATAGGGGACGTGGACGCCGCCCAGGATCAGGGGGCGTCCGGCGGTGAGCCGGTGGACATCGTAGCCGTGGCCCATGCGCAGATTCGTCATCTGTCCCGCCCCCGGAGGATGGCCTCGGCGATCAGCAGGTCCAGGGGGGTGGTGATCTTGATGTTCTCTCGGCTGCCCGTGGCCAGGTAGACCTCCTTGCCCAGGCGCTCCACGGCGGAGCAGTCGTCGGTGATCTCGGCTCCGGCGTCGATGGCGGACTGGAGGGCGGCCTTCAGCAGGCTGGCCTCGATGACCTGGGGGGTGTATACGGCGAAAAGGGTGGAGCGGTCCGGCGTGGAGAGGACGCGGCCGTCGGTGGGGTCCGCGGCCTTGATGGTGTCGGTTACTGGAACGGCGGGGGCCGCGGCATTGGTGCGGCAGGCCAGGCGGATGATCTCGTCAAACTCTGCCGGGTCCACCAGGGGACGGGCGGCGTCGTGAACGGCCAGAAGCCCCGCCTTGGGGTTGGCCTCCAAGGCGGCGGCCAGGACGGACTGGGCCCGGGTGGAGCCGCCGCGGACCACCTTGACGGGCTTGTGCAGGCCGCAGCGGCCGCACAGGTCCGCCACGGTGAGAAGCAGCTCCTCCCGGGTGGCGACGATGATCTCGTCCACCAGCTCGGTCCGGTCGATGGCGCACAGGGTGCGCATCAGCACCGGTGCGCCGCACAGGTCCGTCAGCAGCTTGTTCTGGCCGCCCATGCGGGTGGAGGATCCGGCGGCGGGGACAATGGCCGAGCAGAAAGGGCGGGTCTTATCCTGGACCCGGCGGATTTTATCAAACAATTTTCCCATAGTTACGCTCCCAGCATCATGGCTTCGTTGATCCGCTGCTCCACAGCGGGGTAATCGTCCGTTCCCTCCACCAGCACCACCTCGGAGATGAGGATCTGCTTGGCGCTGTGGAGCATTTTGCGCTCGCCGTTGGACAGGCCCCGGCGGTGGTCCCGCCACATGAGGCCCTTGATGACCCAGGCCACCTCCAGCAGGTCGCCGCTTTTCAGCCGGGCCAGATTGTCCCGGTAGCGCTGGTTCCAGTTGGAGGACATCTGCACCTCCAGCGTGGGGATGGCGGAGAGTACCTGGCAGATGTGCTCCGCCGTGGACAGACACCGCAGGCCGATCTGGCAGCAGGCATCGATGGGGATCTTCAGCACAAGCCCCCCGGCGGGCATGCGGAACACATAGTAGCTGCTGACCCGGCTGCCCAGGCGCTCGTGGGTGATGCGCTCGATGATGCCGGCCCCGTGCATGGGGTGGACTACCTTATCGCCGATCAGAAACATGGCGGCGTCTCCTTTCCAGAATATAATTTTTCACAAATATATTATACCGGAACGGACCGGATTTGGCAAGAGGGAAAAAGACTATACGGAATCTTAGCAGGCGGGCGGATTGCATTCCCTACCGGAGGGGTGTATAATACCGGCGGGAAAAAATACCCGAAGGAAAGGGGCTTGCAGGAATATGCTGGAGTTTTTGGAGAAGGAACAGATCGACAAGGGGATCATTCAGGGGATCCGGGAATACCGGGAGAAGTATCCGGCGGCGCCGGAGCTGGCGGGGCGGGTGCCCCGGCCCCGGTATCACTATTACGGAAAGGACGTGTGGGAGGCGGCGGCTGCGGCCCTGCTGTGCGGCGAGAATCTGCTGCTGGCAGGCAGCAAGGCTACCGGCAAGAACGTGCTGGCGGAGAACCTGGCCATGGCCTTCGGACGTCCGGCCTGGGATGTGTCGTTCCATGTGAACATGGACGCTGCCAGCCTCATCGGCATGGATACCTTCGTGGGGGGACAGGTCACCTTCCGGCCGGGACCGGTGTATCTGTGCGCCAAAAACGGGGGCTTCGGCATTCTGGACGAGATCAACATGGCCAAAAACGAGGCGCTGGCGGTGCTGCATGCTACGCTGGACTTCCGGCGGGCCATCGACGTGCCGGGATATGACCGGGTGGAGGTGGACCCGGCGGCGCGGTTCATCGGCACCATGAACTATGGCTATGCCGGGACCCGGGAGCTGAACGAGGCCCTGACCAGCCGGTTCGTGGTGATTCAGATGCCCACCATCGGGGAGGAGGGTCTGGAGCGGCTGCTGGAGGAGGAATTTCCCACTTTGGAGAAGAAATACCGCCAGCAGTTTGCCCAGCTGTTTCTGGACCTGCAGAAAAAGTGCGAGAGCGCGGAGATCTCCTCCAAGGCCCTGGACCTGCGGGGCCTGCTGGACGCGCTGCGGCTGATCCGCCGGGGCGTCCGGGCGGGGATGGCCCTGGACATGGGCATCACCAACAAGGCCTTTGACAGCTATGAACAGGACCTGATCCGGGACGTGATCGCCGGGCGCATTCCGGCGAAGCTGGACCGGGCCCGACTGTTTACGGACTGAGCGCCATGGGTGTGCAGACCTACAGCGCCCAGCAGCGGCGGGCGGTGAACCTGATCTGGGCAGCGGCGGGGGAATATGGGTTCGAGCCCAAGTTTCTGGCCATGAAAACCGACGGGACACCGGATTTTTACATGAATTTTGTCATCGGCCTGGTATACAAGTGGTTTGGCCGGGACATGCTGGAGCGGCTGTTTGACTCGTGGCTGGGGGATGTGCGGCAGGCGGTGATGGACGACCTGGCGTGGCTGGCCCTGGAGAGCGCCGTGTATCAAAAGGAGCTGCCGGGACGTCCGGCGCTGGAGGAGCTGCGGCAGGACCACGCCCGGGAGTTCTTTGCCATGGAATATCAGACCTCCCGGCAGGAGTGGATGGCCCGGAATCAGCTGGTATACTCCATGCAGGCGGCCCGGTGGAAAAGCGTGCTGGGGAAACCCACACGGCTGGTGACGCCCTGGGACAAGGGCCTGTATCGGGCCCTGTGCTGCGGGGACGTCAGCGGGGAGGAGCTGGAGCGGGCGCTGCGGGCGTGCTTCCGGAAGTATCTGGGCTTTGACGGAAAGGTGCGGACCAAGGCGGAGCTGCGGCTGCACTTCGACAACCGGCGGTGGATCGCCTTTATGACCAAAATGGCTCCCACGGAGCTGGTACGCACCGACGATCTGGCCATCGGACGGGCGGCCCATGCCGGGCAGGCGGGGTTTGTCCGGGCGGCGGACGCCCTGCGGCTGTCTCTTATACACATCTCCGAGCCCACGAGACCGAGGCTGATCTCGTAT
>ENA-OZWZ01000002-OZWZ01000002.1-human-gut-metagenome-genome-assembly--contig:-NODE-2-length-100303-cov-9.821463_pt1 | contig 100303 bp, 102 predicted proteins | sample MGYA00244852_ERZ654088 | MGnify/ENA primary metagenome ERZ654088 (study PRJEB26926, sample SAMN06164960) | human gut metagenome | biome: ENVO:00009003; feature: ENVO:2100002; material: ENVO:00002003... | reverse complement strand
ATCCATACCGGGCATCATCACATCCAGCACCACAAGCTGATACTCCTGTTCTTTTAATTTCTGCAAGCCCTCTTTTCCGGTATTACAAAAATCGGCTTCTATATGTTCCGATTGTACGCTGCGTTTAATCAAAGCGCACAGTTCTCTGTCATCATCTATAATCAAAATTTTATTCATGGCGCAGCTCCTTCCCTTGTCTTGTCCGCCCATCAATCGGCTTCTCCGCAGTTTTAGGGATCAGCCAAATACCAGCCATTTTCACAGCGCCGTGGATACGCCCACCAGCACAATAGTAATTTACTCTACGAGGTGTCACGCCCCATTTCTCGGCAGCCTCTTTCAATGTCATATAGTCCATTTCGCACCTCCACAGAGTACATTATAGTTCTCTTTCTCGAACAATGCAAGAAACGGAATGTGAATTATAAACTTCAACCAACCTGCATATAGCAACATTCCACGGGCAAAGTATGAATTATACAATGTAACTGGGTGATGTTATATGGCGAAAGTTGAAGATTGTCCCGGTTTTGAAACCTTCGGCGCAGATGTCAAAGCCGCACGAGAGGCAAAGCGTCTGGCACGAAAAACATTGGCAGAAATGGTTGGGATTGAATGGCGGTATCTTGCCAACATTGAGAATCAAGGTGCGATTCCGAGCCTGCCTGTGATGATCCAGTTGATTAAGGTCTGCGGACTTCCCGTGGAACGGTATTTTAACCCGGAGATCATGCGAGAAGAAAGCGAACAGCGGCAACGGGTCAGCCACAAGCTGAAGCTTTGCCCTGAAGAATACCTGCCGATTATCGAAGGTGCCATAGACGGGGCGCTCAAAATGGAACAGACTGCGAAGCAGAAGGAGGACGCATAATCGCGGCCTCCTTCTGGCGTTTCTATATCAAGTTTCCCGGCACTTTTCCAAAAGTTCCCGGCACCTCTGCTGGATTTCTCCGGTTTCTGTCACAGTCAGGTCACGGTCATTTCCAGTAATCTTATCTTCCAGAAAGTTGGCGTATGTACCCAACAAAGCGTTCCGTAAATCCTCCGGGGTTTTCTGTATTTCAGCGCTGTACCAGTCATTCCGGTGGGGTTCCCATGCCATCAATGTATAACCATGACTGGTCTGAACCACCTCATACAGAGGGTCATCCTCCAGATATGCCTGAAACACTTTCAAAACCTTTTCAAAGGTCAGCATTTCCCGCACCTCCCATTCAGCTGCAAATCAGTTCCCTGATTAAAATTTCCTCAATCTGTGCCGTTAATGTGTTCATCAGCCCCACCCAACGCATAGGATCACAGGCTTTCAGTTCTTCCGTGACACCCGCAGTCTCCATCATGTGAGGCAACATGGTGTCCACACGCTCCTGCGCTGTCCGGTCAATCTCTATCAGGTGCGGATACAGCTTCTCGCTCATCAGCAGTTGGTTGTAGAGAATGGGGCGATGTTCCTTTAGGTAGGATTTTCGCATTCTGCCGTACTTGCCGATAGAAGTTTCCGGCTGTTCAGAAAGTTTTAGGTTGGGTATATCATAATCTCCACAACGAATGTAAGTCAACTTACTCATATTCATGCTCCTTTGCTCCGTGATGATTAGACTGCTGCGCTGGCTGCTATGCTGCCTTTGCGCGGTTCTTCTTTTGGTAGCTGACCGATAGTAGAAAAAACACCTTTTTTCATATCCTCAGCCCGGATCAGGGCTTTCTTAGCGTCCATTTCCGCTTTTTTCTTCGCCTTGATTTTGTCCTCATACCGTTTCTGTGCGCCGCTGGCTTTCCGCTTCAAATAATTCTGATGAAGCCTGTCCTTGCGTTCTTCTTTTTTCCGCAGTTCTTCCTGTTCCTCCGGGGTTAAAGGAACCGGCTGTAAGGATGGTGGGATATAGCGCCCTAAAAAATTGAAGTAGATTTCAATTTCCTGCGTGGTGTCCTGGCTGCCTTTTCGGGCGCGTTCGTGGACAAGGATTTTCTCTACAAACTCGTTGAGCATGGTGTTTGTCAGCGTGTCAAAATTCTCGTACTTATCAATCAGGGCTATAAATTTCTCCGCTGATTTCTGGCTCTGCTCATAGCCGGTAACAGCCTTTTCCAGCTCTGCAATTTCAATCTCAAGTGCATCCTGCTCTTTGGCATACTGTGCATCAAGCGCCTTATATCGTGCATCCGGCAGCTTGCCGAGGGCGTTGTCCTCATAGATTTTGCAAATCAGTTTTTCCAGTTCTCCGGCTCTCTTTTGGGCAGCAGCCAAACGCCTGCGCTTTTTCGATATATCGGCACTCTGTTGAGCAACCTGCGTCTCCTGAACAGTGTGAATAAATTCCGTCCGGTCATTTCTGGAATATTCAGCGATAGCCCGGAGCGTGTCGGAAACCAATGTCAGAACAGCACTCTCATTGATACGGTGTTGTGTAGGGCATAGTGTCCCACACGGAACTTTGGTATAATTGGAACAGGTATATTGAGAAATCCGCTTGCCATTGTTGGTGCGGTGGACATACATCTTGCCGCCACAATCGGCACAATAGAGCAAGCCTGTGAGGGGAGCCGCTTCGCCCCAGCCGTTTGGATAACGCCGTACATTGCTGCGGATTTTCTGCACCAAATCAAAGGTCTGCTGGTCGATAATGGCTTCATGGGTATTCTCAAAGATCGTCCATTCGTCCTCAGAAACATAGTGGCTTTTCTTGTCCTTAAAGTGCTTGCGGGTCTTGAAATTGATGGTATGCCCTAAATACTCTCGTTTTTTCAAAATGTTCACGATGGTAGATGATCCCCATCCATAGGGGTCTTTGACCGGCTTTGAACGGTTCACACCCTCGTTGAAGCGGGCAAGGTGTACGACAGGAATTTCAATCCGGTCTGCGGATAGTTTGCAAGCAATCTGATAAGGCCCATATCCCTCCAGCGTGAGGGAAAAGATACGGCGTACCACTTCGGCGGCTTCTTCATCTACCAGCCAATGCTCCCGCTTTTCGTCCCATAAGTAGCCGTAAATCACGGTGCCTGTCAGGTGCTTACCACTCATGCCTTTTGACTTAAACACAGAGCGGATTTTCCGGCTGGTATCACGGGCGTAAAATTCATTCATAATGTTGCGGAACGGGGTAAAATCGTCATCGCCTTTCAGACTGTCCACACCGTCGTTGATGGCAATCAGACGAACGCCTCGCTGCCGCAAAACCTCCATAACTTGACCGACCTTCAGATAGTCGCGTCCTAACCGGCTCATGTCCTTGATGACGATTGCCTCTACACGCCCTGCCTCCACTTCCTCCATCATCGCCAAAAATCCGGGGCGGTCAAAACGGGTGCCTGAGATACCGTCATCGGTAAAGTGCGTAGGGTTTGGCAGTCCATTCCGGCGGGCAAAATCCTCTAACATCTGTTTTTGGTTGGATATGGAGTTGCTCTCGCCCTGTAACTCATCGTCCCGGCTCAGGCGCTCGTACAGTGGGGTAATTTTTTCATTTCTCATGGCTGTACCTCCTGAAACAAAATGCTCTAAGTGATTGCTTCACTAACCATGACAAAATCATGATTAAGAAGTCACTTAGAGCATATATCACCCGCCGCCATCTTGAATTTGCGGTACTGCTTGACGGCAAAGTGGTCCGGCTCCCGTTCCTCCAACTGAGAAAATAGCAGGTCCACCGGGCTTTGATAGGTTTCGTCATCCTCTCTGGCTTCACTGGCATTGATAAGGTCCAGAAGCGTGATGAAGTTCTTTTCTTCCTCCGTGGCCTCGTACCAGATGTAGCCGATCAGCGCGGAATAATAGAGACGTTCCGCTTTGACCCAGAAATCTTCCGAAGATTTTTCGCCTTCGCCCTTCGTGTTCATAGCCTCCCGCATGGGAAAACATCCACGCTCTGTTCAGAACGCAAGCCACGGAGGAAGAAACAGAAGATTTTCCGCTGATTTTGATACATTTTTAGGGCGGCTACCTCTCACGGTCTTTATGGTCATAGTGGAGGTCGCCGGAAAGCACCTTCGCATGGTTACGGATTTTGATATGTCCCTTTTCCTGATTTTCCAAAGCCTTGCTGTATCCGGTGTCGGTCAGGAACAGGCGCATTTTCTCACCCTTCCAGCCAACAGGCGAGTCATGGGTAAGAACATCAAAGACGATCATGTGTCTGGTTGCCGGGTCGAAACGCTCCAAAGCCATAATGTCATGGCCGGATAACTTCTGCGCCCCGGATTGCTGTCTGGCCTCTGCCAGCATTTCCCCGATGGTGCGGGCTTTCTCCGGCAGACGGTATTCGGCCTGCACCTTGCGGATCAAATCCATGCACTCCTGATCCGACAGTGGGCGAAGCTTGTCCAAAAGGCCTTCCGCCGTTTCTTTCGTTGCCGGGTTCGGCGCATAGCGCCATGTCATGTAAATCTCATTCAGGGCAGCGTTCTGATTGGTACTTTCAATCTGAAACACCATCCTCATTTCTGCTTCTGTCAATTTCATTGCCAGCCTCCTTCAAAATGGGTATAAAAAAACGCCATAGGTTTTTGAGCCTACGGCGTTTCTTGCAATATTCACAATTCCAAACTTTCCAGCCACTCGTCAAAAGATTTCTTGGAAACGCGGATTGCATTTCCTATGCGGACGATCCTGAACTCCTCCTGCTTGACGAGCTGATATGCGGTTGTGCGGCCAATGTTGAGCATGGCCGCAATCTGTTCCACAGTATATGTGCGCGGTTCCGGCAGTGACTTTTTCTCTTTCTTGTCCATAGTAACCTCCATGTATTTGCCTTGTCATCTTGACTAAGGGAGTGGAGAATGGCAGTAGCAATCGGCTTTGGCTGGGTGTCCTCTTGCTAAGAATTTGCTAATAGGACCACCCAACGGACACATAAAACTGCGTCAGAATAGGTGTTTTGCACCATAAAGTTCGTTTACTACAAGTCATTCTGCGTAAGGGATGATATTGGAAGTTACATCCGAACCGTGTATCACATGGTAAGCCATACTCCTAAGGGGAAGGCCGGGGGTTCGAATCCCTTTTGGCGCGCCAGATAATAACGCCGAAAGCCTTTGTTTTCAAGGGTTTTCGGTTTTTTTATTGAGCAGCAAAAGAAAAAATAATCAAGCTTCGCTTGGAGAGGTTTTTCTCTTTTATTGCTGCAAGGGAATCATGGTTCGTGTATTTCGTATTGCTTTTATTATACAGTAAAATCAGCGGTTTTGTACAGTAGCCGAATTTTTGGGTGATTAGCGGTGTTCCGTACGGTTGGTGTAGAATGACCGCTGCTAGCCCGAATTATTTTTTTCGTACATAGCAATAGCAAACTCAAGCATCTGTTTTCCGGCTGAATCAGAAGCCACTTCCTCAAGTTTTTTTGCAAAATATTCATCTTCCAGTGAGATTGTCACTTTAGATTCAGAATCCGATTCATCCGAGCGGATAAGGAATTTTCCAATCGCTTTTGCCGTATCAATTCTTACGCTGTCCTCCGGCGTTTCGTAATAGTCCTGTATTGTCTCCAACTGACGGTGGGCGGTATCCTTTGCCAAACTTACATAGTCATGCCCGTTAATCGCCAGTTTCTTTGTGATAGAGAAATGTCTTAGGCTGCGCAAGCCGCTTCCCGGGTCAGATGTACGAATTCTCCACCGTCACCACGGCGAAGTAGCGACCGTCGTCCATGGTGCGGACCAGAGCGCGGATTTTCTCCGCCGCCTGGGCGGCGGTGAGCTTTTCGTCAAAGGGCACCACCGCGTCAAACACCAGATTGGTGTGGGTGGGACCGGCCACCACCCGGAAGTCGTGGATGGTGATGGCGGGGTCCACCTGCTTCACCAGCTCCGCCACCCGGCTCCGCAGGGGACCGGTCAGGCCGTCGTCGGTGACCACCGGGTCCATATGGATCACCGCCTGGCAGTTCAGCTGGCGGGACAGGTCCATTTCGATGTTGTCCACCACGTCGTGGAGCTCCAGCAGGTCCCCGTGGGCCGGGACCTCCGCATGGAGGGACACCATCACCCGGCCGGGGCCGTAGTCGTGGACCACCAGGTCGTGCAGGCCCAGAATCTCCGGATGGGACAGGACAATGGCCTGAATCCGGTCCACAAATTCCTTTTCCGGCGGCTGGCCCAGCAGAGGGCTGATGGTCTCCCGGGCGGATTTGACCCCGGAGAACAGGATGAAGCCCGCCACCACCAGGCCCACCCAGCCGTCGATGTCCAGGCCGGTCCACTTGGCGATGAGCATGGCCAGCAGCACGGCGGCGGTGGCCGCCGTGTCGGACAGGCTGTCGGCGGCGGTGGCCTCCATGGCGGCGGAACGGATTTTTTTGCCGATCCGCCGGTTATACAGGCACATATACAGCTTCACGCAGATGGACACCGCCAGGATCACCAGGGCGATGACGCTGAAATCCACCGCCGCCGGGTGGAGGATTTTCTCCACCGAGGACTTGGCCAGCTCCACGCCCATCAGCAGAATCAGCCCCGCCACGATCAGGCCCGAGACATATTCCAGCCGCCCGTGGCCGAAGGGGTGCTGGGGGTCCGGCTTTTTCCCGGCCAGGCGGAAGCCCAGCAGGGTCACCACCGAGGACCCGGCGTCGGACAGGTTGTTGAAGGCGTCGGCGGTGATGGCCACGGAGCCGCTGAGGGTACCGGCGAAGAACTTCCCGGCAAACAGCAGGATGTTCAGCCCGATGCCCACAAAGCCGCACAGCTGGCCATAGGCCCGGCGGACCCGGGGGTCCGTGACGTTATCCCGGTCCCGGATGAACCAGCGGGAGAGAAGCTCCATCATGTCACGCCCTCCCCGGAATGGTCAGGGTCATCTGGCAGCACAGGCGGTCCAGATCCTCGTCGGTGGCGGCGGGCAGACGCAGCTTGCCGCCGCAGTCCTGGCAGCACAGGTCCACGGAGTCCCGGTGGACCTGGATGCCGTAGCGGGTGCTGCCGCAGCGGCAGCGAATGCCGCCCCGGGCGGCGATGTCCTTCAGCTCCGACAGCACCTCATACATAATAATGTTGTCGGTGAAGGCCTCCGGGTCCTCCGCCTTCTCCTTGGCGGCCCGGACGGCCAGCTGCTCCATCTGGGCGGACACTTGGTCCTCCTGGCCCACATAGCAGCAGATCTGCCTGGTCTTGGGGCAGGCCAGGCCGATGCCCCGGCCCCGCAGCACTGCGTCGGCGCTGCACTCGGCCTGGTGCGTTTCGCCGCACAGGCCGCAGGGCACCCACAGGCGGAAGCGGGAGCCGTCGGTCTCGATGAGCATGTCGGACTGGCCGCAGGGGCACTCGATATGGGCGGCGGCCGCCGCCAGGGAAAAGGCGCTGCGCCGGGCCATGACCGCCCGTCCGCATTTGGGGCAGATATAGCCGAAGCTCCTGGTTTCTTCCATGATGATTCCTCGCTTTATAGTAGTCTCCTCAGTGTACCACACCCCCGGTTTTCCGTCAACCAACTGCGCCGCCGGATAGCCCGTGCAGGCTGGGTTCATAATAAATGCTGGGGCCAGGCTGATGCCTGGCCCCAGCATTTATTTTATTACAGAAGCTGAAATCATGACGCAAGCCGGTTCCGGAAATAGGGAATTTTCGGCAGCTGCTTCACCAGCAGCATCCCCAGCACCAGGCAGGCGACGGCCTCCCCCAGGCCCACGGTCAGGGCGTTGAGCCCATAGGCCGGCCAGAAGGCGGCGGAAGTGCCTGCCGTCTCATAGGCCAGCACGGCCCCCACCAGCACCATGTTGCACACCACCGGCGGCAGGGCTGCGGTCCAGGGACTGCGGCACCGGGCGGTCAGCAGGGCGGCGATCAGGGTGGACAGTGATCCCACCACGATGTCCAGGGCCCCATAGGGGCTGAACAGGTTGGCGATCAGGCACCCCACCCCCAGGCCCCAGGCGGTTTCCGGGAACAGGAACGGCAGCAGGCACAGCGCCTCGGAGAATCGCACCTGGATGGGGCCGAAGGTCAGGCCGAACACCGCCCCCAGCAGGGACAGCGCGGCGTAGGCGGCCGCCGTCATGGCGGCCAGGGTCAGCTTTTGCGTGTTTTTGTGTTTCATGTGGTACCTCCCATGTTTTGTTTAGAGAACGGCCCCGCCGGGCCGAACGAACGCCTTGCGGCGCTTGGACAGGTCGGGTCCCTGTCGCCAGAGAGTATACCACATATCGTTGAAAATGGGAAGAGAAAAGTATTTACGCCGCCGGGACGATGACCCGCAGGGCGCCGGTGGTCAGGCCCTGGCTGTCGGTAAGGGCGATGTTGGCGTCGCCCCGGTCATAGCACTGGGCCAGCACCAGCAGGCTCCCCTGGGGCAGCTGGGCCGCCGAGCCGTCGGGGTTCAGGCAGGGTACGCCTCCGTCTGCCGCCACGGCGGCCTCATACTCCGAGGCATGATAGGTCAGCTGATAGTACAGAGGCTGGCCGGTTTTCTGGCTGGTCCACAGGTCCGCGCTGTCCACGGCCTTCACGGTCTCGACAAACCGCTGCACCGACAGCATAGCCGCCACGGTTTCCGAATCCATAGGCAGGGGCCGGTGCTGGTCCTGGGCGGTGACGGTGAAGCCGCTGCCGCTGCGCTGGACGGATACATGTACATCGGCCCAACTGTTCAGAGAATACGTCTCCTCCTGGAGGGACCAGACCGTCATCTCCAGGGAGGTCAGGCTGCCGGTCTCGGAGTACCGGGCCCAGAGGGTCCGCAGGGCCATGCGGTTGTCGATGGCCCCCACGGCGGCATAGATCTGCTCCAGTAGGGCGTCATAGTCCGTGGGCCGCTGCTCCCGGGGGATGGCCACCCGGGTGCACTCGGACAGGTCCAGGGCCACCCGATAGCACTTCTCCGTGTCGGTGGCCAGAGGGCAGTACACCGCCCCATCGTCGATAAACCCGATGGAAAGCCCCGACAGGCCCGGCTCCGTGAGGGTCTGGCGCTGGGTGGGGTCCTTCAGGTCCACGGCCACCATGCTGCCGCCATGGACATAGTACAGCTTCCCAGCGATGATGGTCAGGGGCTGGGGATAGCTGCCCATCTCCGCCACCACCTCCTCCGTGCCGTCGTCGTGGCGATAGCTGACGGAATAGGTGGTTCCGTCGTCGGACAGGAAGAAGTTATCCACGTTCCACTGCTCCTTCTTCCCGCAGCCGGGCAGCAGGGTCGCCAGCAGCATCAGGGCCAGAAGCCCCGCAGTCAGTCGTTTCATGTCAGTCCACCTTTCCCCGGGCCCGGAGGACGTCGTCGGCGGTGATGGTCATCAGGTCCTCCCGGGTGATCTTTTCCATGGTGGCCAGGCGGTTGTTCTGGGCCACCAGAACGTGCTCAAACAGGTTGCGGACGCCCCGGGCGTTGCCGAAGCTGTCGTCCGCCGATTCCTCGGCGATATAGTCCCGGATCAGGGGCTGGGCCTCCTCCGTCAGCTGATAGCAGCCCTTTTTGCACTGCATCCGGAAGATCTCCACCATCTCGTCGGTGGTATAGTCGTCAAACAGCAGGAAGCGGTTGAACCGGGATTCCAGGCCGGGGTTGGAGTGGATGAACCGGTCCATCAGGTCCGTGTACCCCGCCACGATCACCACCAGGTCGTCCCGGTGGTCCTCCATGGCCTTGAGGATAGTGTCGATGGCCTCCTGGCCGAAGTCGTTTTCCGACCGGCCGTTCAGGGCGTAGGCCTCGTCGATGAACAGCACGCCGCCCATGGCCTTTTCGATGACCTTCTGGGTCTTGATAGCCGTCTGGCCCACATAGCCCGCCACCAGGCCGCTGCGGTCCACCTCCACCAGCTGGCCCCGGGACAGAATGTCCAGACTCCGGTAGATCCGGGCCATCATCCGGGCCATCATGGTCTTGCCGGTGCCGGGGTTGCCGGTGAACACCAGGTGCAGGGACATATCCGTGGTGGGCAGGTCGTGCTGCCGCCGCAGCTGATACACCGAGGCCATGTTGATGAGGTTGTGGACCTCCTCCTTGACGGTCTGCAGACCGATGTAGCCGTCCAGCTCCGCCAGCAGGTCCTTCATGTCCTCCTTGGGCAGAGGCTCCGGGGCCTCCGACGGCTGCTCCGGGCCACCGGACTTCTTCTCCGGGGCCTTGTCGGGGGTCTTATCAGGGGTCTTGGGGGCCGCCTTCTCCCCGAGCTTTTCCGCCGGGGACAGGGGCGTGCCCCAGAAATCGCTGTTGACGCTGCGCAGGTTCCGCTCCGTCATGGAGCGGATCACGTCCAGCTGCTGGAGGATGATCTCGTCTTTCTTATCCATTTATCCGCTCTCCTTCAGTCTTATAACTTCACATGGCTGATGGCCCGCAGCAGCAGGGCCGACACGAAGCCCGTCAGGGCCCCGGTGAACAGGGACACCACCAGCAGAAACGGCAGATATCCCAGCACGGCGGTGTTGCCCAGGGTAATCAGGGCCGCCGCCATCTGGCCGATGTTGTGGCCCGCCGCGCCGCCGATGGACACGCCGTATACCGACAAACCCGGCAGACGGGACAGCGCCAGCATCACCAGCATGGCCAGTGTTCCCCCCAGCAGGGAAAACAGCAGGGCCGAGGCGTTTCCGGCAAAGAGACTGCCCAGCAGACACCGGGCCGCCAGGATGCACAGGGCCGGAAGCGGCCCCAGCTGATACAGGGCGAACACCGTGACGATGTTGGCCAGGCCCAGCTTCACCCCCGGCAGGGGGATCACCAGCGTCACGGGAAACAGGTTTTCCAGGGTGCTCAGGCCCAGGGCCAGGGCCGTCAGCACCGCGCACAGCGCCAATTGGCGGGTGGTTATCTTCATGGCGTCCCTCCTATCCCAGCACCGCGTCGGGGCCGCTGCCGCCGCCGGACAGCTGCACCACCACCTGCTCCGGCAGGCAGACAATGCTCTGTCCCGCCCGGGTGATGGTGCCGGTGTGGACGCAGTCCTGGCCCGGGCAGTCGCTCTCCGCCACCCGGACGCCGTCTCTGTCCAGGAGGATGGTCAGGTGATAGTCCCCCTCCACGGTGACGGTCATCTCCTCTGTAAGCCGGTCCAGCCGGACGGTCTGCACCACCTGGCCCCGGTGGAGGATGGTGGCGGTCAGGGGGCCGGAGGACTCCAGGCCGCCGTAATACCACGCCGCCGTGAAAATGGCCAGGGCCGCCACAATGGCCGCCGCCAGTCCGTCCCACCAGGTGGGCCGGAGCTCAGGGCTCGATGGACGCATACGCATAGCCGCTGCCCTCGGTTTCCGTCAGTTTATCCGCCAGGCCGGGGGTATACAGCACCTGCCCGTCCTTGGTGATGAGCACCATATCAAAGCCGCCGTTCTGCCGCCAGAAATCCTGGGCGGCCTCCCGGCCCATCACATACAGGGCGGTGGAATAGGCATCGGCCATGGTGCCGTTATCCGCCACAATGGTGACGGACAGCAGGTCCCCCTGCACCGGCCAGCCGGTTTTGGGGTCCAGAATATGCTGATACACCGTTCCGTCCGGGCCGGTGAAATACCGCTGATAGCCGCCGGAGGTAACGGCGAAGGCGTCGCTCAGGGACAGCATTGCGGCATAGCCCTCCTGCTCCGGGTGCTGCACCGCCACGCTCCAGGCCTGGCCTCCTGGCTTTGCGCCCCGGGCGTACACGTTGCCCCCCAGGCTCACCAGGGCGCTGTCCACCCCGTATTGGGCGAAGATGTCCGCCAGCCGGTCGGAAGCGTAGCCCTTGGCGATGCCGCCCAGGTCCATGGCGCAGCCCTCATCCAGGGTGACGCGGGTACCCTCCAGGGTCACGTGCTCCGTCCCCACCAGGGGGAGCAGGGCGTCGATCTCCGTCTGCTGCGGCACCCGGGGGCTGTCGGTGGTGATGCCCCAAAGGGTCACAAGCGGGGCAACGGTGGGGTCAAAGGCCCCGCCGGTGGCCTGACTGAGAGTCAGGGCGGCGGAGATCAGGTCCGCCGTCTCCTGGGACACATCGGCGCGGCCCTGGGCGTTCAGGGTATAGATTTCGCTTCCCTCCCGGGTCCGGGACAGGGCCCCGTCCAGGCGGTTCAGTTCCTGACCGCAGGCGGCCAGGGCCTCCGAAGCCTTGTCTCCGTAGGCGGCCAGGGTCATATAGGTGTCCATGGCGAACAGGCTCAGCTGTTCCGGCTCCGATTGGACGCCGCAGCCGGAAAGGCACAGCAGAAGCGCCGCCAGCACGGCGCAGCATACACGCTTCATAGCTCCCGCCTGCCTTCCAGGGCACGCATCAGCGTGGCGTCGTCGGCAAATTCCAGGTGCCCCCCCACGGGGATGCCGTAGGCCAGGCGGGTAACCTTTACCCCGAAGGGCTTTAAGAGCCGGGCCAGGTACATGGCCGTGGTCTCCCCCTCGGTGTCGGGATTGGTGGCCATGATGACCTCCTGAATGCCGCCCTGGGCCACCCGGTCCACCAGGGACTTGATCTGCAGATCGTCGGGGCCCACGTGGTTCATGGGGGACAGCACCCCGTGGAGCACATGGTACCGGCCGTTATACTCCCGGCTGCGCTCGATGGCCACCACGTCCCGAGGGTCCGCCACCACGCAGATGGTGCTCTCGTCCCGCTTGGGTGAGGCGCAGATGGGGCACAGGCCCCCGCTGGTGAGGTTCTGGCACACGGGGCACAGGGTCACGCTGCGCTTGGCCTCCAGAATGGCGTCGGCAAAGGCCCGGGCCTGGTCCTGGGGCAGGTTCAGCACATGAAAGGCCAGCCGCTGGGCGGACTTGGAGCCGATGCCCGGCAGCCGGGCAAACTGCTCCACCAGATTTTCAAGAGGGGCGGGAAAAAATTCCATAGTATCTTCCTTTTCAAGTGAAATCGGGCCGCATCAGCCCCGAAGCTCCCGGATGCGGGCGGGAATGTCCGCCGCCTTGTACACGGCGGACCCGGCCACCAGGACGTTTGCGCCGCTGGCCACGCAGATCTTGCAGGTAGCGGGGTCCACGCCGCCGTCCACCTCCAGCTCGCAGCCGGGGTTCATGGCGTCGATGTACCGGCGGATCTCCTGCACCTTGGGCATCATGTCGGCCATGAACTTCTGGCCGCCGAAGCCCGGCTCCACCGTCATCACCAGGATCATCTCCACCCGGTCGATAAAGGGCAGCACGGCACTGGCCGGGGTCCTGGGCTTCACCACCACGCCGGCCTTCTTGCCCTTGGCGTGGATTTTGTCGATGGCGGCCAGGATGTTCTCCTGGGTGTCGGCCTCCACATGGCAGGTGACGATGTCCGCCCCGGCGTCGCAGAACTGGTCCACATAGCGCACCGGCTCCTGAATCATCAGATGCACGTCCAGGGACAGGTCCGTCACCGGACGGATGCACTTCACCACCGGGATGCCGATGGAGATGTTGGGCACGAACAGGCCGTCCATCACGTCCACGTGGACGTAATCCGCGGTGGAGATGGCCTGAATGTCCCGGGCCAGATACGCAAAGTCCGCGGACAGGATAGAGGGGGAAATTTTGATCATGAGAATCGGTCCTTTCAATCAGCAGGGTGACGGGGCGGCGGCAGACGGCATAGGATGGCTCAAGCGGCCCGGGACCGGAAGCTCTCCGGCCAGTCCGGCGCAGCCCTCCCGCCCCGCAGGAGACGCCGGCCGCCGCTTTTCAGATAGGGGGCCGGCGGTTCGCCGGCCCTCAATTGGGCAAAAGAATACATATACATTATACCAATCCCCCCGGCAGATTGCAACGAGGAAAAGGGCCGATTCCCCGGTCCCAGAGGCCTGCGGCGGAAAAAATCATGTCCATTCTGTGAATTTTGCAAAGAAAGGCTTTACGTTTGCGGCAGATTCCTGTAGAATGAGTGCGTCCTTTTCCGGAAGGACCTCATTTTTTTGCAGAACGAGGCGCTCGTATGAATTTCTTCCAAAAAATTGGCAACTCCCTGGCCCGGTTCATGTATGGGCGCAACGGCGTGGACCAGCTGGGGTTCGTGACCCTCTGGGCGGCCATTATTCTGGACGTGGTCAACCTCTTTGTCCGGAACCAGGTGGCCTACAGCATTCTGTCGGCGGTGGCCATGGTGCTGACCATTTGGATGGTGTTTCGCATGTTTTCCAAGAACCTGTCCAAGCGCCGGGCAGAGAATGCGGCTTATATGAACAAGGTGGTCTATCCCCTGCGGCAGGCCCTGTCCCGCAGCCGGGACAAGGAGCACAAGTATTTCACCTGCCCCAACTGCCGCACGGTGTGCCGGGTACCCCGGGGCAAGGGCCGCATCGTCATCACCTGCCCCAAGTGCGGCGCGGAAATCCACGGCAAAAGCTGACAGCAAGAAAATATCAACTCCCGGCGCGGGGCACCCGCGCCGGGAGTTTTTTTGCTCTGCCGCTTATCCGATCCACTCCACCCGGCAGGCCTCCCGCAGCATCTCATCGGAGGCTGCTTTGTTCTCGGCATAGGCGTCGGGCCCGGCCTCGTAGTCGGCGGTGATGGCCTCCAGCTCCCGGGAAAGCTGGCCATAGCCGTCGGAAACCGTCAGCTTCCCGCCTCTGATGCGGGTGATCCTGTCCCGGGCGTCGGGCCACTCCCCGGTGTCCGGGCCGCTTTCCAGGATCGTCCGGTTCCGGGCCAGGGAGACGATGAGCCAGGCTTCGTACCGGACCGGTGCATAGCCCGCCGCCTCCAGCGGGGCGGACCGCTCCAGCCGCACCGCGTATCCCACGGACGGGTGCTTTTCCTGGACGTCCCGCACCAGTTGGCACACCTCCCGGAAGATCCGGTCCTCGGCCTGCCGGACCTCCGCCGCGCTGACGGTTCCTTCGGCGGGCCGGGATTTTCGGGCCGGTGTCTTGGGGGCGGGCCGCTCCGGAGCGCTCTCCTCCGGCTCCTTTTGGGGCAGGGCCCGCCGGATCAGGCAGTACCCCACCAGGCAGAAAACCACCGACAGCCCCGCCTGCGTCAGGATCGACCGGCGGGTCATGGCCCCCTGCCGGACGGACTTTTCCGGCGCGTCGGGGTCATACCGGACGGCCAGGGTCTCCCCGAAGCCGTAGCGCAAGCGCACCCGGTGCAGCTTCCCGGTGTAAACGTTGCCCCGGGCCTCATACTGGTAGGTGATGTTGTATTCTTTCCCGTTTTCGGCCACGTCGATCACCGTCGCCGTGGCGACCGGCCAGTCTCTTTGCCGCACATAGACGGTGACATTGCTGACCAGGCTATAGACCGTGACGCAGAGAAAGATCACCGCCGCCGCAAACAGCACGGGATTAAAGCCCTTGAACCTCTTCATAGCTCCTCCAATTACTTTGACATTAGAATTCATAGTTCTGCAGTAGTAAATTTTCCGTTTCTTATTCGCTCCACCAGCCCGCAGCTTCCAGAAACGCAAGCACATCGGCCTTGCCCTCCTGCGTGGTATACACATAGAGCATTATCTGTCCACTGCGGATTTTTGCTGCGAAATTCGTGGGGCTGTCCACGGCATAGACCTGACCAGTAAAGGTATTGCTCTCCGTCACCTCACCGGTGATGGGGAGGGTCGCAGCGGCATAGAAACGGTAGCAGGCATCTGCGGAATCCAGCCTGCAGTAGTCCAACCGCAGAGAGTCCTCATGCACGGAAACAGAGCGGATCAGCATGGAACCGATGCCCCAGCTCTGGCGGATATCCTCCGTAGAGTCCACGGCAGTATAGCCGGCTGCCGCTGCGGCCTTGCGGAACTTATCCAAGTCCGAAGTTCCCGACGTGAGGAAGAATTTCACGAAAAGGACGAGGGCGACGAACGCAAGAAGCCAAGCCGCAAGTCGGGGGACCCACTGCTTCGCCGGGATTTTTGCAATGGCCGTTGAATCAAATCCCGTGTCTGTCTCCGGAACCGATTTCTTCAGCTCCTCTGTGTGCGTCCTTCGCAGAAGGCTGCGAAGTAGCTCCAGCACCCCAGAGAGGAAAAAGCCCACCACCGCGATGGCCGTTCCCAAAATCAAAAGGACCAGCAGATTGTGGGTATTGGGAGAGAGAATCGCCGTATTCTCTTCCGGCACTTCTGGGTTATATTTCACAGTAATGACAGTACCAATCAGACGGGGCGATGACATACGCCCTGTGCGGCCCGTATAGGTTTCTCCGTCCACGGCATACTCATACGCCATAATGTAGTAGGTACTGCTGTTGCTACCATGCCTTCCGGGCGAAGAGCTGACTACCTCGCTGGAGACATCCGTGACCGTGGCCTCTATGGGAATCCAGTCCTTCTGACGGGATTGGCCTGCATAGTCTCCAATCCCGTTTACGATCAGGTAGATGCCCACAATCATCATCACATAGCCCATGAATCGGAAGTAGGCGAATAATGTTGTATTTCTCCACATCTTCATAATCTTCATATTCCCTTGCTTCGCTCCATCAGCACCTCCATTTCCCGCTGAAACAGAGCCTTATCATACAGGATCTTATGCTTCGTACCAGTGGAGCCTGTGCTCCTCCATCAGATGGAAATCACAAAAAATACCATCAGGTTATAGAAAAAGTGCATCCCGGCGCAGATGTAAAAGGCGTTGTCCCGGCGGATTATCTGCCGGACCAGCAGGGCGGCCAGCCGGAAGGCAAAGGCGATGACCACCTGCTTCACGCTGCCGTTCATCGCCCAGTGTACCCCGGCAAACAGCGCGGCCGCAGCCGCCATGCTCCACACGGCTTTCCCTCTGAACAACCGCATCAGGGTATCGTACAGGTAGTAGTTGAAATACGCCTCCTCAGCCAATGCAACGATCATCTGCACCAGGATGAAGCCGGCGGCATTCTGTATGCCCAGCCGGGGAAACAGCGAAATGTCCTCGAACAGCATGGCGACGCCCGCGAAAACCATCGCCAGCAGGCACCCCAACCCCAGTCCCGTCAGAACCTGCCGGACCACGTTGGCGGCAGTCCGCTTCAGCCTGAAGAGGTCCGTGTCAAAGTCCCGGCGCATATAGGCGGCGCTCAGCCCCAGCACAAGGCCGTTGAAGGCCATGTAAAACAGGTTGGGCAGGTTGGCCGCGCGGCTTGTAAGAAAAAGCGCGGACAGATAGACCAGCAGGAGCACCGCATGGTGCGGCAGGCAGTGTTTTGGCAGTGCTTTCATGTTCCCTTACCTCCGCAGATAGCCGGTCTCCGCCAGAATTTCGTTGATCTCCGTCAGAGAATCCGGCGAACAGGCATAAATCAGCGTGTCACCCCGGAACAGCACCAGATAGTACACGCCGTCCGCCACTATGGTGAACATCTTGCCGCCGCCTGAGAGGGCGGTCTCGTGGCTTTCCCGCGCCCTGGGCTCCAGGTCCGGGGCCGTCTCATAGGATATCTGGTTATACACCTGGTCCACCGTTTTATCGTCGGCGTAGCGATAGCACTCCACCCGACTGCCGCCCTTTGCCCCGGCGATGGCCTGGGTGAGCTTGTTCCGCTCGATCCGCCCATAGGTCAGGGATACGTCCGCCGTTTCGTACCCCTTTTCCTGCAGAATCTGCGCAAAATGCACCGGGTCCGGCGTCTCCGTCCGCCCGGAGGCCGCGCCGCTTCCAAAGATATACAGGACCGCCAGAAGGACGCCCACCGGAACGGCGGCGCGAGCCGCCGTTTTTCCCAGGTGCGCCCGGCTGTATGCCCGCTCCGTCTGGTGCTTTTCCCGGAGCTTCTCCGCCGCAACGGGGTCCAGGGGATGGCCCCGCCTGTAGAGTGCGCCCCCGGCGGCCAGAACCAGGTTGACGGCAAGCAGGATGCAGTTGCCGGTCATGGCGAAGGACACCCGGTCCGGGCTGGCATACACCCGGGCCAAGAGGTACATGGCCGCCACGCTGGGGAGGACCGCCGCCACGTGCATCCGCATAAAGCAGATGGACTTTTCCGGGTTGGCGCTGTACTCGTTGAAGAAGTGGACGTAGTACCACCAGTTCCGCTTTCTTCTAACGGACGACGCACTGATGCCGGAGGTGGCTTCTTTGAATTCCATATAGGTCATCCCGGTCAGATGCACGGCCTCCTGGGTCATCCAGTGGGTGCAGAGCAGGTTGACCGGCACCAGGAGAATGGAAAACAGGATACAGATCGTCTGGGAATTCACGATAGATCACGCCTTTCTTATGCAAAGATTATAAAGAAAGCAGCCTTGAAAGTCAAGGCTTTCTCACGGAGCGGAATGTAGCGCTCCTTCCAAGAAAAACGGTCCCCGCTTCGGCGGGGACCGTTTTTAATATGCATCGTTTCAGCCCATGCGCCGGGCGGCGATATAGTGGGCGGAGTAGTAGGGATTGCCGTTCAGCGCCGTCAGCAGGACGCCGCCGCTTCCATAGGTGGAGGCGTGGACAAACTGGTCGTTGCCCACATAGATGCCGCAGTGGGAGGCGGTGCTGGAGGAATAGTAGTCGTCGTGGAAGAAGATCAGGTCCCCGGGCTGCAGCTGGCTGCGGTCCACAGCGGCGCCGTAGCGCATCTGGTCCGTGGCCCCGTGGGGCAGGCGGATGCCGAACTGACCATAGATATACATGGTAAAGCCCGAGCAGTCGAAGCCGGAGGGGCCTGCGCCGCCGTAAACATAGGGGGCCTTGCCCACGAAGGACCGGGCCAAGGCGGCGATCTTCGTCCCGGTGCCGGAGGCAGGGACAGCAGGCGTGGTAGGGGCAGTGGGCGCAGGGGCGGGGGCGGCAGGCCGGGCGGCGGCCAGGGTCAGGTAATCCCCGGACATATAGCCGGTTTTGCCGCTGTACTGCACCCGGAACCAGCCGTTTTCAAAGCCGGACACGTCCACATATTCGCCCCGGGAGACGGTGGCCAGCACCGCGCCGGAGGCGGCGGCCCCGCTGCGCAGATTCAGCCCGTCGGAGATGACCCGGGCCACGCAGCGCAGGTCACCGGCAGAGGACCGGGCCGTCACATAGTCCGCAGACATATAGCCGGTCTTTCCGTCATAATTCACCTTGTACCAGCCGTCCTGGCGGCCCAGGATGGACACGGCGGTGCCCCGGTTCAGCTCCGCCAGAATGGCGCTGCCGGTGTTGGCGGCGGCCCGCAGGCGGACGCTGTCCGCCGTGACGCCCACGGCCAGAACGGACGTGGAGGAGGCGGGCTGGGCAGGCTGAGCGGGAGCGGCGCTTTCGGTTTTCTCCCGGGCAGGGGCCTCCGGCGCAGGAGCTTCAGCGGAGACCTCCGCAGTTGCTTCCTCCTGGGCGGCGGTGTGGATGGCCTGGGCCGGGGGCGTGTAGTCCGCCTCCGTTTCCGGGCCGTCTACCACCGGGCGCAGGTCCCGGGCAGGCAGGGTGTCGATGTTATAGGTCATGGCGTCCATCCGGGGCTGCCCGCCGGGCAGCGCGGAGATGACGCACAGGGACAGGGTCAGGGCCGCCGCCAGCACAGCGGCAGCCGCCTTGCGGCTGAGCTTCATGAACAGGACTCCTTATCGGGTGTGGATAAATCGGCTTACTTGCCGGCCAGGGCGCGCTCCAGCCAGATGCAGCCCACGTCCATGGCGGCGTAAAGGCTGTCCTTCTCGGACTTCTTCACCACCCGGTCCCGGGACTTCAGGTCGGGGTCGGTCATCTGCAGCTGGACGGACACCCGGGTGGCCACGTCCATGTCCTGCTCCTTCTTGGTGTCCAGGATCTGCAGCAGGACGATATACTTGTCGGCCATGCTGCCGTAATAGATCAGGTTGTCAACGCGGCGCAGGGGATGATTTTTATAAACAAGGCCGTTGCCCTTTTTAACCTCAGACATAACACTTCTCCTTTTAATAAATACTTGTAATCAAATTGTAACACATGGCCCCGGGAATGTCAAACGCCCTTCCAATGGAAAACCAAACCCTCCGGCGGGGCCGGAGGGTTTGGCTTTCCATCCTTATATCTCCCGGTTGTTTCCGCCATGGACCAACCGGAAAAAGAGCGTCACATGCTGCCGCAGCTTTTCCAGGCACTCGCCCTCCCGCTCCGGCTGGCGGTCGCAGATGCCGATCAGGGTCAGCACCGGGGCCACATACAGCATGGCCAGCGTGTCCGGGTCCTCCGCCGCGATCTCGCCGGACGCCATCAGCGCCCGGAAGATACCGGCGTGATAGGCAAGCACCCGGTCCACATAGCGCCCGGAATACAGGGCGGCCAGCTCCGGCGAGCGAAACTGCTCGATGGTCATCATGCGGCGAAAGCGGCTGATCTGCTCATTATGAAGGGAGTATGCAAAAATCTGCCGCACCTTCTCATAAAGCACGTCCTCGGTGATCTCCGCAAAAACCGGGATATCCCGGGACGCGCTCTGCACATGGATGTCAAGCCTGCCGGTGTCCGCCTCATACTGCGCCGCCGTAGACTCCACAATGGCGTCAAAAATCGCCTGCTTGCCCGGAAAATGGTTATAGAGCGAGGGAGCCCTGATGCCCACCGCCTCTGCAATTTCCCCCACGCTGACAGAGTCATAGCCGCGGGCGGAAAAAAGCTCCAGGGCCTTGTCCAGAATTCTCTGCTTCGTGTCCTCCTGCTTCATCATCGCACCCCACTAACAAGTATTAGTTAGCGGTATTATAGCAATTCCTCCGGAAAAGTCAAGCCGGGAACCGGCTCCGTCACAGGGCGGCAAACAGCGCCGCGCCCTTTTTCCGCAGCCACCGGTGCAGCACCGCGCACAGCAGCAGGTTGGCCGCCGCGAAGCAGGCTGCGTATCCGGCAAAGCCCAGCCGCCAGCCGGGCAGCAGCAGGAAGCCCGCAAACAGCAGGATCGTGTAGCCCATGCCGCCGAACAGGGTCAGCATCACCGGCGCGCTTTGCTTGATGGGCATCAGCTGGTCGGTCCAGGTCAGCACCGGCATTTTGACCCCCAGGGTCAGGCCCGCCAGGGCCCCCAGCAGGGCATAGGACGCGGCAAACACCGCCATGACCAGAAGTCTCACCAGGCCCAGGGGATAGACGATGGCCGCGCACACCGCGCAAAGCAGCAGCGGCGGGACCGTCAGCAGCACCTGCATCCGCAGCTTCGCCCGAAGGGCCTGCCACGGCTCCACCGGAAGCGACTGCATGAGCCACAGGCTCTTTCCCTCCAGGGACACGGAGGGGGCCGTCATGAGATTCATGGACGCCAGGCCGCACAGCAGCACGCACAGCATCACCGGGACGCTGCCCTCGGTATCCGCAAACAGGGCGTCCAGCATGGCAAAGAGGCTGCCGCCCTTCCACAGCACGGCGGCGGCGCAAATGGGCATCAGGAAGGTCCCCAGGCCGCAGTTGAGCATATAGGCGGGGTTGGCGGCAAAATGCGCCAGCTCCCGGTGCAGCAGCGCCCCGTCCACGCTGCGGCGGCGCAGGGCAGTCTCCCGGTACGTCCGGCGGGCGGTTTTCCCGGTGGAGGTGGCGATATGCAGGAAGCTGCGGGAGAGCAGCACCCACATCAGGCCGCACAGCGCCGCCACCGCCGCCGTGACCGCCAGCATGGCCGCCCCGCTGCCCGTGCCCACGCTGCCGAACAGGTACAGGGGATAGGCCCGGCTCCGGATCTGGGCGCCGTAGGTCCCGGCGTTGGCCAGCAGGTCCTGAAGGACGCTCTGGGCCTTGAAATAGACGAAGTAATACAGGCCGATGAACACCAGCGAGGCCAGCACGACGACGAGGCTCTTGTTCCGGAGCTTCTGGCTGATTTTTGCCGCCACCCAGCCCAGGGCGCAGGAGAGCACCAGCACCGCCAGGGAGATCAGCAGGGTCAGCACCAGTCCGCCCAGAACGGCGGACGCCGTGACCCCCACGGTGACCCAATAGATGATCACCGCCGGAAGGATCACCACGGCGGAGTACATCAGGCCCATCAGATACACCCCGGACAGCCGGGCCGCCACCAGGCTGGACACCGGAACCGGCATGGACAGCAGCAGGTCGTTATCCTTGGGCAGGTACAGCCCCGCGTAGGTGTTGAATATGCTGCCGAAGGCTCCCAGCAGCACGGCGATCAAGCCCATCAGCGCAAAATAGAGCCAGCCCAGGCCCGCCGCCGCCAGCGGCCCGCAGAGCTTCACCGCCAGCAGGGTGAAAATGCCGCCCAGGATGCCCGCCATCAGCAGGACGAACAGCCCGATATACAGGGCCGTGGCCAGCCGGGAGCGGGCCTTGTTCTTCTTGGCGTCGTAAAAATAGGACCGGAAAATCTCAAACAGCTGCTTTTTTAGCAAGAGCTTCAGCATGATTCGCCCTCCAGCTCCAGAAACACGTCCTCCAGGGAGTCGTCGCCCTTGACCTCCTCCATGGTGCCGGAGCGGATCAGCTTTCCGCCCTGGATGATGGCCACCTTATCGCAGAGCTTTTCCGCCACCTCCAGCACATGGGTGGAGAAGAAGATGGCCCCGCCCTCATCGCAGACCTGGCGCATCATCCCCTTGAGCAGGTGGGATGCCTTGGGGTCCAGGCCCACGAAGGGCTCATCCATGAGGATCAGCCTGGGCCGGTGCAGCCAGGCGGAGATAATGGCCAGCTTCTGCTTCATGCCGTGGGAATAGGCGGCGATGGGCTGGGCCAGGTCCTCCGTCAGCTCGAAAAGACCGGCGTATTGGCGGATGCGGTCCTGCCGGTCGGCGGCGCTGACGCCGAAGATGTCCGCCACAAAGTTCAGATATTTGATGCCGGTCATGTAGTCGTACAGGTCAGGGTTATCCGGGATATAGGCAAAGGTCCGCTTGCACTCCAGCGGCTGGGTCCGGATGGACTTGCCGTCCACATAGATTTCCCCCTGGTCGAATTGCAGGATACCCGCCACGGATTTCAGGGTGGTGGTCTTGCCCGCCCCGTTGTGGCCGATGAAGCCGTAAATCTCCCCCGGGGCGATGTGCAGGTTCAGGTCGTCCACGGCCTTTTTCTCGCCGTAGGCCTTGGATAAATGTTCAATTCTGAGCATCTCGTTCTCCTCTATTCAGCAGCAGTCGGATTTCGTTGGCGGCTTCCTCCGCGGAAACAGCGTCCGTATTCACCCGCAGGTCGTGGGTCTCCGTCTCAAACTGGCCGTATTTCCGCTCCAGCATGGCGGCCACCGGGGCGGGCAGATTCCCGTGCATCCGCGCGGCAAACCGCTCCTTGATGGTGGCAAGGCCCGCCGTCACCAGCACCCGGACGCAGCCCTCCGGCAGCAGGGCCAGCTGGTCCTTTTCGGAAATGACGTAGAGGATCGTCTCCTCGCCGCGCAGCTTCTTCTGGAACAGGGCCGCCGCCATGCTTTCGCTTTTGGCCAGCTTCAGATAGTCCTTTCCGCTGAAAACCTCTGCAGAAAGCGACGGGGCCAGCGCCGCAGCGATGGTGGATTTCCCCGTGCAGCTGTCTCCGAATAATGCAATTACCATGATCGTTCATCCTTTCTCTCGTTTCACCGGCTCCCCGGCCCGTCCGTGGGGGAGGAGATCAGCGTGATCTGCCGCTGACGGCTCCCTTCCTTCACGCCGATGTCCATATACTTCAGGGCCGTCTGGTTGATCTCCGTCAGAAAGCCGGTGAATTCCTCATCCGTCAGGGTCAGGGTGCAGGTGGTCATCAGCAGCATATCCCGCCTGGGGTCGGCCCCGCCGCCGGAAAAATATCTGGCAAAGGAGGCGCTGAGGCCCAGAAGCGCCGTCTGCACCGCCGTGCCGTCGTCGTCGATCTCCAGGGCGCTTTTGTTCAGGCTGTAAATGCTCTCCACCGTGCCGCGGATGCGGTTCTCCCCCACCACCGTGAGAATGCCGCTTTCCGTCAGCAGCTTCATGTGCCGGTACAGGCTGGCCCCGGGAACATCCGGCAGGGCCTTCCGGATCTCCTTGACCGTGCCGGTTTCGTGGAGCAGCAGATACTGAAAGATCCGCTGCCGCACGGGATTCATGACGATCTCCGCCAATTCCATATGGTGCTCTCCCCTTTCATTGTTCTACGATTCTATTATATTCTCATTTTTGAGAATGTCAATCGTTTTTTTCATCCCCGAGCAAAAAAGGCCCGGCTGCCGCAATGGGTAACCGAGCCTCAACCATTCGTATATGGTATAAACGGGAATAAACTTCGCCAAAAGGATTCAAAGCAAAACAGAGATACCGGGAGGGAAAATTGTCTCTATAGATGCGCCTCGCAGAGCTCGGAATGGAGGGGAATTTTCCCCTATTTTTTAACCCATTCATCGCTCCAAACCAGGTTTTCCCCTATGGTTAACCCATTAAAAATGGGATAGAGAGCATCAAATTTCCTCAAAGGGGAACAGCGGAATCAAAAAAGAAAAACCCCGGAAACCGTTGAGTTTCCAGGGTTTTTGGGCATTTTGAAGTCCCGATCAGCGCTTGCTGAACTTCAAGGACTTGGTGCTGGCCCTGCCAAACATCTGGTCATTTCTTCGCTTTCAGCCTGATTTTTGGCTTAATACTGCGGTTTTTCTACACATCAGATTCTAATTTTTATCCTCGTGCATGACGCACGAAAAGCAGGTTTTGCTCCTTATGTGTGCCTTGCGTATCGCTGCCCAGGGCAACGCAGGACAACAGTAGGGAAAGAAACTTGGTTGCTGTTCTTGTCATCACCTCAAAATTAAATTCACACACGGAGGACAGCATAATGGAAAAATACATTTTCGATCAAAGCAACGGCCTTTGGTATGAACTCCAGGGCGACTACTATATCCCTTGCTTAGTGTTGGATGAAGCAGGGACATCTCCTATTGGTATGTGGGGCAGAAAGCACGAGCAATACCTGAAAGAACATCGTCCCGTGCTCTATTCCGACCTTGTTCTCAGCGGGAAATTGTACAGCTATCTGGCTGATATTGATACCCAGGCATGAAACAAACTCCATCTGCTCATAACACTGCTGGCAGAGAAGGAGGGTATCAATGAGCAGCTGAAAGCGCAGGATCAGATGGTATGGGTGGGAGCTATGAATAGCATCCGAAACCGGGCGGAAGAAATCATGCTCCAAGAGCCGATCTATGGGGAGGATGCCGTATGAGACTTCTTGAAGAATTTTGGTATGGTAACATTGAACCGACGGAATGTGACACAAACTCCTGCAAGGAATACAAGGAAGTGCTTCGCCTGATTACTCGAAATGAAGAAAAGCTTCAGGCTACGAAGGCTCTCAGTGTGAATATCTGCTCCACACGCCAGATCAAAAGCACTTTGATTACAGGAACTACTACGACAGTTACTTCACGCCCCTGATGGAGCAGCTTGGATATGACCAGACGCCGCACTGTACCCGGCATACCTGCATCTCCATGCTGACAGAGGCCCATGTAGACCAAACCATGATCAAGAAGATTGTGGGACACTCCGGTGCCATGACGCTCACCGAACGTGTCTACACCCACCTGGATATTGAAACACTGGTGGAGGCAATCAACAAGATCTAAACGGAAGAAGGAAAAGCCGTGCAGCACAAAAAAGCAGGAGATGCACTCCTTGCGGAATGATCTCCTGCTTCATAAGGCTTTTTTCGCTTGCGATTCTTGTTCCTTGTGTGCTCCTTGCTTGCTTCTTACGAAGCAAAACGGACCACTTTCGAGGACCACGCACAGCTCCAAAAGTACTGAATTCTCCTGCAAATCGACGTCGTGAGACGTACTGAGAAGTAGGGAAAATCAGCGCTTGGAGAACTGCGGAGCGCGACGGGCTGCCTTGAGACCGTACTGGGCTGAAAAAAATCCCGATTCCCCTTGATATTCCAACACTTTTGAGGATGTCGCAACTGGACTTAGCCCGTATATTAACAGAAAACATCGTTAAAAACGGGTATTTTCAAGACATTGCGACAGGCCGTAACGCAGCGTTTACGACAGGGAGAAGTTCTTGGGGCTTATTATACTTGATTTTTGCATAAATGTCCATAGTTGTTTTACTGTTTTTATGCCCGGCGAGATATTGCACGGTCTTGGGGTCTACCCCCATATATAAGAGGTTCGTAATGTATGTGTGGCGAAGCTGGTGCGGGGTCACATGGAAGTCCAGACTATACACATGGTTCGGGGAGCCTTTTCGATGGCTTCCGAGAATGGGGCAGGTCGTATAACGGATGTGTTCCCCATTCACATACTTGTAGTTGATTTTCTCTCCTGCGGTGTGGTTCTTAACATGGTACCAAACTCCCACAAATTCGCCCTCAGAAAGGGGGCCACCCTTACGATTTGAAATCACAAAGGCAGATTTGGAAGATCGTTTTGCCTCTCGCAGGCACTCCACCAAACACTTTGGAATGGGAATATCCCTTCGGGATGCCGGAGTTTTTAATACGGTAGAGATCTCCGGCTCTTTCCGGTGGCTTCCCCGCCATGCACGCCGGACAGAAATATATGGGGTCGGCGTGTCCAGGAACACACAGTCCCATTGCAAAGCAAGACTCTCCTCACGCCGTAGACCTGCGTACAGGCCGAGCATGACAAACACATACGGGGGAAGGCCCTTGACTGCATCTACCAGCTTTTTTACCTGCTCATCCGTCAGTGCGTCCATCGGTTTACCTGGCACACCGCCCTTGGCGCTGATCTTAGCAGCAGGATTGTAGTCGATGACCTCGCTGCGCTCTGCCGAGTAAAAGACGCTTTTAATAAGCATATTGACGGTATCAAAAGTGTGCTTTGCTCTTTTGGACACAGGAACAAGCGCCAGCTTGATGTCGTCGGCCGTCACATCGGAAAGATACAGGTTCCCAAGCGGCTCGACAATATACTTATACATCTCCCTGCGATAATTCCGCAGCGTATCTTGTGTTACCGTGGCTGAACGCATGAGCAGCCATCTTTCACAATAATCTTCTACGGTAGGGTTTTGCTTCCGAAAAAGGATGTCCTGTACCTGCTGCCGTGCGTCCTGTTCCTTTTTGTATAGCTCCTCACAGGTGGAAGCGTAAATGGGAACCCGTTTTCCATCGGCGTCAGTGATCCTGGTACGGAAATAGGTGACACCGTTGATCTCGGCGGTGCCGTATGCCGGTATTTTCTGTTTCTTCTTCGCCATAAGTACCTTCCTTTCTTAGCCTTATGTATTGGCATATCCGTTTTACCAGAAATCAGCGTTGGGCGCAAAGGTGCAAACCGGCATGAAAACAGAGCGAGGAATTTCTTCCCCGCCCTGTGTGCGTACAACTTAATTTATGAAGCGTCCCATTCAGCGAAGGCGCTGGTCATAGCCTTTACCACATCGTCAGGTCGATTGTATTTCACCTTGGCGTAGATGTCCATGGTGATCCTGCTGTTTTCATGACCTGCCAAATACTGTACCGTCTTGGGATCGACGGAGGCATGGATCAGGTTGGTGATATAGGTATGCCGCAGCAAATGCGGCGTCACCTCAAAGTCCAGACTATACACCACATGGCCGTTATTCCGTGCCTTTTCTCCCAGCTCCGGGTAAAGCATATACTTCACATATTTCCCGTCCACTTGCTTGCGGGCGATCCTCGGCTTTGCCGTCCGGGTCACAACATATTGCCAGAGCCGCTTAAACTGCGTGTAGCTGAGTGGATCGCCGTCCCGATTCGCTACAACAAAATCCGAGGTTGATTTTTTCTTGGCTTCTCTCAGACAAGCCGCCAGATGATCCGGCAGCGGAATATTTCTCTCTGCGGCAGCGGTTTTCAGCTCTGTTGATATGACGGGTCGGTTGTGTTCCGTGTGCCATGCTCTGCGCACGGTCAAATACGGTGCCTCGGTGTCCAAGTAAACTGAATCCCATTGCAGACCGAGAATTTCTTCCCGCCGTAAACCGGCGTATAGCCCCAGCATGATAAAAACATAGGGCGGCAATTCACGAACCGCATCCAACAGCCGCTGTACTTGCTCGTCTGTCAAAGGCTGTTTTTCCGCCTGCGGTACGCCGCCTCCCTTTGGGGACAGGTACACCGTGGGATTCTTTTTGATGATCCGGCTTTCCTCTGCTGCCCGGAAAATGCACTTATAGATCACGATGACTGACTTATACACCGAGGCGGATTTTTTGGAGACCGGCACAAGGGCAAGCTGAATATCATCCAAGGTCACATCTGCGATTTTCTTCTCTCCGAGATACGGAATAATGTTCCGGCGCACCTTAGAGGTATAGTCTGTCAGCGTTGTTGTGCGTACATGGGCGGACTGCATCACCAGCCACTTTTCGCAGTAGTCCGCCACTGTAGGCGATTTCCTGCGCTGCCGGTCATCATCCAACTGTGACAGGGCATCCAGCTCCTTGTCATAAAGCTCCTCGCATGTTTTGGCATAGAGGGTGCGCTGTTTTCCCTCACTATCCGTTATGGTCGTCCGATAGTAGGTGTGTCCTTTGATTTCGACCGTGCCGTACTTCGGGATCCTGCTTCTTTTTCCTGCCATTATCTCACCTCCAAGAGTATTACGCATTGCTGCGTTGCTTCTGTTTTATCAGATGGGTGGCAATTCTTCAAATGTGCGAATTATCCTTTCGCACATTGCGGTAGGTCGTTTTCTTCTCCACGGGCTTTGCTCTGTGCGTACACTTGGCCACATATTCCTGAAGGCTGGCGCTGGTAAAGAAAACGCAGCCATTGGGAACATACTGCACATAGGCGATGAGGCCGCTGTTCCTCGCCGCATCCAGAGTCGTGATGCTGATCCCCAGCAGTTCGGCAGCTTCCTTCCGGGTAAACAATTTTTCCATTGCGGATCACATTCCTTTCGACGTATTTTGGCGGATGGCAAGGCTGACGCACAGCGCTCTGGTCACATCCTGCATTTTTTCTTCGGGAAGTTTGCCGATATAGTAACCGATGCGGCGCTTATCCAGGGTGCGCAGCTGCTCCAGCATGACCACCGAGGGATATTTCATTCTGCCGATCATGCCGATGTTGCTGTGTGTGGGTATCTTTGATTTTGTATGGATGCGGCTGGTGATCGGTGCAACGATGACCGTCCTCGCAAAATGGTTTCCAACATTGTTTTGAAGGATAAGCACGGGACGTGTCCCCATTTGTTCTGATCCGACAACGGGGTCGAGGTCGGCGTAGTAGATCTCGCCCCGTAAATATTTGCGGCTCATGTAAAACCTCCTTCATTGCCGTTTGCTGCGGCTATGTAAAGAGACCGCTTGGCTTTCCCAACCGGTCTTTACTGTTATCGCTCTTTTTGTGCGTTCCGGAACTTCTGTGTCTCCTCTTTGGCTCGGCCTGTGACAGTCTGCCAGATTTCCTCCATATAGCTTGTCTCCCGGTCCTCCCATGCCGCAAACACATCTGCAAGGGGACTGGGGGATTTCAGCAACGCCTGCACCTGTGTGTTCGGCAGGCTGTTGTATTCCAGAGACATCAGAATATCTTCCCGCACGGTATATTCATAGGTGTGATTCAGAATTTCTTCCGGTGGTTGGGCAAGCAGCCACGCCCGGTAAGTCTCCTGTTCGGAAAACATCTTTTCATATAAGGCCGTGTTCAGTTCTTCGTTGGTCAAGCTGGTTCACCTCCGCTTTCACAAATGATGCCGTATTCGCTTCGGCTAAGTAAAGGCTGGGAGAAAGTAGCATTTCTCCCAGCCGGTTATACATCATTGCTGCAGGTCATTTGTCCTCGACGCCCCACCTGCACAGGAAATCATCAAGCGGCCGATGGCTGTCGGCTCCACGGGAATTGCACCCCTCCGAGGATCTCTCCGAGCTGCCCCCACTTGTTACGACGGACTACGGCAGAAACCGCTTCAACGCTCGACTTTATGGCCGGACAGGAGTATCGCCCCCACAGACGGTCATGGCCACACACGGAGCCGCCGTGTGATGATAGCGGCTGTTTCTCGCTCACTGTCGGCAGAAACAAAACGCAGACAGAAAATCAACATTAGGTGCAGTCTGGCTGCTTCATCCGGCAGGTCATGGCGCAGCTGCTAAGGTAGCTTCTGCTCATCGCATCGCCTATGGGAATGTACTTGATGAATGGGTATGGGGTTGTCAAGGTACACTTGACCACTCGCCGCACAAGCAGAGAGAAGGTAGAGAGTTTCTGTCTCTCTACCTTCTTCCTCACTCAAAGCCCATTTTACAAGGCACGATTTGAAAAATTTTTATCTGCCATGCAATACAGGCAGGAATTCTTAGCAAACCACAGCATTAACATTGATTTTATTATTAGAATATGTATAATAGTAGTTGATTATTATACCTAACTGCTGTCCAATCTAAAAAGCGTCTGTGTAGCAGAAAATCTACTTGCAGAAGGGAGTCACAGTATGAGCTTGTTTGAAGAACCGCATCTGGAACCGCAGCCGGAGCCGGAAAAGCCAAAGAAGAAAAAACTGCTGTCCATTGGAATCGGTGCTGCACTGATCGTTGCGGTGCTGGTCACGTCTGTGGTGGCCTTTTCGTTTGGTCAGAGCGGTAAGCCTGCTGATAATGTCCCTGATCCTCCGCAGCGGGAGGAAGTGCAGACACCCTCTGATACGGATACTCCATCAGATGAATCCACGGATACGGAGAAACCGGAGGATACGACGCCGTCTGACAGTGCGCAGGAAACGCCTTCTACAAGCGGTAAACAGGAGATTGACCCCTCAACGGGAAAGGATAAATACCAAACCGACCCGGTACCGGATGGAAAGCCCGCACCTGCGGAGCCGGAAGATGCCGAAGTCGATACATCGACGAAATATACCTGCACGATCTCCATTACCTGCAAAACGATCCTTGACAACATGGACAAGGTGAAAGAATCTAAAAAGGGAATCGTTCCTTCCGATGGCATCATTCTTGACACGACCACGGTAACATTCTCCGAGGGCGAAAGCGTCTTCGACGTACTGCAGCGCACCTGCCGGGAGCGGGGCATACACATGGAATCAAGTTGGACGCCGATTTACAACAGTGCCTATGTCGAAGGAATTGCGAATCTGTATGAGTTCGATGTTGGCAGCCAGTCCGGCTGGATGTACAAGGTCAATGGCTGGTTCCCCAACTACGGTTGCTCCCGCTATGCGCTGCAGCAGGGGGATGAGATTTGCTGGATGTATACCTGCGTAGGTTTGGGCGAAGATATTGGCGGCGGTTATGCTGCCGGTGGCTAAATAGCAATCAAATTTAGGTATACGAAAAGGGGCTGTCTCTAAGTGAGATAGCCCCTTCTTGGTTTTCGTTATGCAGGGATGGGGCGGCGGAAGATTTCTGCCGCCCCATAGTTAGGTTACTCACTCATGAAGTTTTTCAATTTCTGGATTGCGGACCGTACCGAATCCCGGACGGCCTGATACCGGCATCCTTCCGCTGCTGCAATCTGCTCATAGGTAAGCCCGTGGAAATAGTAGAGCGCCAATCTCCGCTGCTGCGTTTGTGTCAGCTGTGCAATTCCCTTATGTAATTCCTCGTAGAGGAGCACCCGGCCGATTTCTTCCTCCAGAGATTCCTTCGGGAAGGCTGCCCGATGCTCTATCTCGGCTTCGGTCAGGTCAATGTGCTCATAGTGCCGGTCTACCTCGTTCAGAAAGCGCTTGTCCTCCAGTTCAAATTGGTCAAACAGCTCGTAGAGCGCCTGATCTATTTCAAGCCGCAGCGGCCGCTTCTGGCCGTCCGTAAACTCCAGAATGTACTTCGGATGGTCGTTATCGGAGCCGGTTGTGTAAATCGTGTAGGGGTTGTCTTTCGCTTTTGCACGGCGTGGATGCGTGCCTTTGTTTTTCGGATGGTTTCCATCCATAGTATTTTCCTCCGTTTCAATATGAATTTTGGGTTTCATATTGAGGGAGGAGGGCCACGGCACCTATTGGCCGCACATTTTCTGCTTGCTATGGGACGAAATACCGAAAAATCAGAAGATTTTCTGCCTTTGCTGCAGTCTGCATGGAGCGGCACAGGCGGAAGGATTCTCCTGCGCCGGAAGGTGTGAATGAGCACGCCTTTTCTAAATCGGTTGGGGAACCACCTCAGAGTTTCTTCCGCAAAAGCAAAAACCGGCTCTGCCATGCCAAAGGCATAGCAGAGCCGGTTCAAAGCGTAAGTGCAGAAACCGCACCATTCGGGCAGTTTGCGCTACATTCCAATATGGATTTCTATGATGGGTCTTAGGGATAGTTCACATTCTTCATTTGTATAGGCATTTCCTAAAATCCAGCACGTTGTTTGAAATTGCGCCGGGACGCATGAGTGCGCCCCGGCGCAAAGGCCCTAAATGGGATTACCGGACTTTCTTTTTCTTCTGAGCCAGCAGAAGGATCGCAGCACCGGAAATCAGCACAGAACCAAACCACAGCATGACCGGCTGATTATCCCCGGTCGCAGGCGTCCCGGGGGTCGTCGGGTCGGTGGGCTGGACAGGCTGGTCGTTTGCCTTGATCGTCACATCGCTCATATCATAGAGCCGGGTCTGACCGTTGATGAAGCGATAGTAGGCAGCCAAAGCGTAGTAGCCCTGCTCGGTGGCCATGCCGTCACGGTCGCCGCTGGCAATGTGGCGGAAGCCGCCGCCGTCCACATAGTAGCTGGCCAGCGCATCCAGAATCGTCAGACCGTTCTTGATGAAGCGGCTGTCCTTGGCCGGGTCGATGCCCAGAGCGGTCAGTGCCACGATGACCTGAGCACAGGATTCGCTGTTCTCGGTGCCCCAGCTGCCGAAGCCACCGGTAGCCAGCTGCAGCTCAGACAGCACATCCAGCGCCTTGTCCACAGCGGCCTTCACAGCCTCGTTCTCCTTGTAGTAGGGAGCCAGAGACTGAATGGCCATTGCGGTCATGTCAGGATCTGCGTCGTTGCCGCTGAGGTTCCAGCCGCCGTTGGAAAGCTGGGCATCCAGGATCACCTGAATCAGCTTCTCGCGGGTCACATCGCCCATAGTGGGATAGTTGTGGCTATCCAGAGCGATGAGCGCCCAGATGGGGCCGTTGATGCCCTGGGTCTGCACATAATCCATGTTATCCAGACCCTTCAGCAGGTTATGGCCGCCCACATTGGTGACATCCTTGCCGATAGCGGTGAGGGCCAGGATTACCCGGGCGTTGTCGGTAACTTTGGCCGGGTGCAGACGCTCATTGGCGTCAGCCTTGGCCTTCACATACTCCACCACATTGTCATAGTACCCGGCAGGTACGGGGCGACCGCTGCGGGCCAGGCCGATGACCATCCACTCGCCGCCGATGGAGTTCACCGTGGGGGTGCCCAGGGTGGCCATGAAGTCGCCGGTGGTGGTGTAGATGTTGTCGAGCTTCTTGCCCTGCTCGGCGGCCAGACGGGCGTATTCCGCCTCGGCTTCCACCAGAACATCATAGTTTGTGACCAGAGCCTTTTCAGCGTCGGTCAGCTTGTCATAGGCGGACCGGGCGGCGCTGATGGCACCGGCCTTGCTGAGGTCCACCGTGCCGATGGCGTCGATCATGGCGATGACTTCCTCGGCGGTCTTGGTGCGGTTCTGCTCGGCTTCGTATTCCTTCAGGTAATCATCCGTGTAGTGGAACACGATCACATCGCCCTCGTTGAGGTACTGCTGTGCAACGCCCAGGTTGGGGTGTACGCCGTTGAGGGTGTACATCCAGCCGGAGAGCTTTCCGTTGGTGAACTCAGCCAGTTCCGTGCCGTCCTTGGGGGTGATGGCCTGAATGTAGTTGCCGCTTTCGTTCTTGATGTCGAACTGGTCGCCAACGACGGCCAGGATCACATCCAGCACGGTGGCGTTGTTGCTGACCGTGACCTTCGTGGTGTCGATCCAGGTTTCCAGGTTGTTGTCAGCCAGCGTGTGCTTGTCGCCACTGTCGCCGTGGGCGGAGTCGCCCAGCAGAGCGAAGGACACGGTAATATCCTTGCCCGCAGGCAGCAGCACGGTGACGGTGGTGGTCACCTTGGCAGCGCCGTAGGCCAGCGTCACGGTCTGCTCACCACGCTGGTTGGTGTCAAAGCCGGTGATCTCCACGTCGGCCAGATCGACCTCCGTGGTGGAGCCGTCCGTCCAGGTGGCGGTGAGTACAAGGCCGGTCAGATCCAGTTCGTCGCCAATGGTATAGATGGTCTTATAATTGCCAGAGACGGCCAGCGCATAGGCCACGGGCTTATCGCTGATAACGGGGCCGTTCTCGCCCTGAATCCAGTTGTGATAGCTGTGGTCAGAGCCGTTCAGCCACGACACAACGGTGCCGTCCGTCAGTTCCTTGGCCGTCACAGCCTTGGCGAGCTTATCCGCATCTGCGCCGAGGGGGTCGTCCTCACGGCTGAAATCGCCAGCCATGAAATGCGGTTCCTCATAGCCCTCTCTGGAGCAGATATACCGTCCATCCTCGACGGCGGGGTAATCCTTGCAGGTCGTGTCCACCATGTCGATGGCACCGATGCCCTTCTCGGCCCCGCAGTCGGCCAGATAGTAGTTGTTCTCTACCTCGGTATATTTGTTCAGAGAGCGGAGCTTACCGGCGATAGCGCCGACATTCTTGCCGGTGGCGGAAAGTGTACCGTAGAACACATTGTCGCTGATAACGCCTGCGCCGTTGCCCCAGCACTGGAGCACGCCGGGTTCACCGCCGGTAATGCCGCCCACATAGTCCTTGCCTTCCACGCTGCCGCCGACAAAGCATCCCATGATTCGTGCCCAGGGGGAGTTGGGGGCGGAATCAGCCACATAGCCGACGCCCATGATGCCGCCCGCATAGTTGCCGGTGGCGATGACCTTGCCGGTGAAGGAACTGCTCATGACATCGCACTGGCCCATAGACTGGCCCTTAGCGCCGACCAGGCCACCCACACGCTTCACGCCGTAAACGGTGGCGGCGCTGGTGCAGTTCACGATGACTCCATTGAAGTCGCCTGCCAGAGAACCGATACGGTCCTGATCCTTGTCGCAGCCGATGACTACATCCTTACCAACGGAGCAGTTGCTGATAAGGATTCGGTTCGAACCAGAAGCATACCCGCCCAAAAAGCCGGACTTCGTAATATTGGTTTTCCCGATGATATGGCAGTTTTCAATGGTAATGGTATCGGGCACGCCCGTATTATACAGGCCGTCCTCGCCATAGTCCACAGTGTAGTATTGCAGCAGACCGTTTCCTTCGATGCGCTCACCCTGAATGTTCAGGTTTTTAATCACAGCATCACGGGTATATTTCAGCAAAGGCTTGCCGCCCTTGGCGATGGTCAGGGTGTGGCCGTCACCGTCCAGTGTTGCGCTGAAGGGGTTCATCTGGCGGCCCATGTCCGCACGGTTCATATCAGAACCCACATAGGTGGGGTCTTTGATGCCGCCCATAGGCTCCCAATCCGCAGGCAGGGTCACATCAGCCGTCATTTTGAAGTAAACGCCTTTCAGGGGGATACCGGCGTTCACCTCGTCCCGCACGGCTTCAAAACCCGCCAGACAGCTGAGGGTGTACGGGTCGTCCTGTGTGCCGCTTCCGGTGATGCCCGTTTCCTTGGCCCATTCACGGGCTTTCACGGTGATGGTGGCGCAGGCATCCTCCGGGACAGTGGTGGGAACTTTTGCTTTTGCATAGACCACACGGGCCACACAGCAATAAGAGGTGGTACCCACTTCGTTGGTCAGCGGATAGTACACGCTGGCGGTACCGTCTTCGGAAATCGCCGTCCATTTGGTGGCACCTTCCGCCTTGCTGTACCACTGGTAGCGCAGGAGGCTGCCACCGGGCGTATTGGCATCTCTTACCACGGTCGCTTCCAGCTTCCCGGCGGGATGTCCCACAGTATATTCTTCGGTACCGGTGTTGGTCACAATGACGGTAGGGGTATAGTCAATAGCCCCCGGCACCGAGTTCTTTACATTGATAAAAAACTGCTTGGTCCATTCCGCTCCATCCACGGTATTGGTGATGAAGCATTTTACCTGCACTATAGAGAACTTGTACTTCGTCTCTATCGTGTAGCTGTCCGAGGTGGAGACCTCCAGACCGCCCACCTGCCAGCTGTAGGTGGTGGTGCCGCCTGCCGCCTGCACCTTCTGTGCCTGCGCTTCATCCAGCACCATCTTCAATTCGGCCTGATCGGCGGTCGTGATAGTGTAAGGTTTTTTGCTTCCACCATTGGTCGTTTTTGTGGTGTCCAGCCGAGGGGTGAAATCGTCCTCCTCGCTGATGGTATCAATGATAATTTCATAGCTTCGGGTCTCGGCCTGCTCTCCGGTGTCACTGACGACCAGAGTATAGGTCTTGGTGCCGATTTCCGAGGTATCTACCGGAAAGCCGGCTCCTTTTTCATATTCTGTGCCATTGATGGTGGCTTTAAGCCGCTCCATTGTAAGGAGCAGGTAGATATTGGTAGTGCGCCCTTGGACAGTACGGGTCCGGTAGGTGTTCTCGTCCACCTGAGCCAGAGGGCGGCCCTCCATGTTGTTCCCGTTCATGGTGGATACGGTCAGATGAGTCGGCTCCTCCAAATCGCAGTAGGGTACGATGTGGAGTTTGCAGTTTTGCTCTTCCCCGTCTTTTGTCCAGGTCAGGGTCATGGTATCGGACCACTTGAAGTAGTTGTTCGCCGCTGTATGTATCAGATTCGTTTGAACACTCTGAACGGTTTCGCCGTTCTCGGTGGTATAGGTTTCGGAAATAGCATTTACGGAGTAGCCGACATCACTTTGACTAGATACTCCGTCATCTTTTTTGCTGAGGTCTCGATAGGTGATATAATACAAAGAAAAGGTGCTTGAATAGGCTTGCGGAGCCTGCACACGCAGATCCCAGTGCTTTCCCAAATCATTAATGCCGTTTACAGGCACATAAAGAATATATTCGCCGTCTTTTTCTGTCAGCTGAATCCGGCTTTCTGAACGCTGATTATAGTAGCCCGTTGACTGCCAAGTCCGCACCGCATAAAAAGAAAAGTCCGTCACATCGACGGACGAACTTTCGGACGAAGCTGTTTCTGCCGGGACATTCTGTATGTCCGGTTCAGCTTCCGGCATTTCTGCGGCCTGCGTCGTCTCCGTCTGCTCCGCTGCTGTTAGCCCGCTATTCTGCTCATCTTCCGAAGCAAAGGCGCTCAACGGCAGCAGGCTGACCAGCAAAACTGCCGTCAATAGCCCTGCAAAAAGGCGCTTTTTCATAAGTTGTGTGTCACCTGCACTTTCATAGAATAGAAAAATGCCGAAGGGGTGGGGCAGGAAACCCCACCCCTTCGGCAGATTTTAGATTGTGTTACCGGGGATTACAGTACATCGTAAATCAGGTACGGGCTATAATCGAAGACAATGATCATGCCGTCCGTCAGAGCAGTGCTGGTACCATAGGCATCAAGAGCCTTGATATTGGATGCGCTGGTGCCGCAGGCAATGTTCCAGCCGCTTCCGCTGTAAATATTATACAGTACGCCATCCACAGTCCGCTGGATAGTCTCATCGTACTTAGGCACATCCGGAGACACGGAATTGATATAACCGCCGGGGTTACCAACCACGGGATGAGCGTCCCAACCGGCACGTACAACATTAGGGTCCGTGATGTCAATGCCATTCTCGAAAAACGCAGCCAGAATGGCATCCACCAGGTTCGGGGTCTTGAAATAGGATACGCTGGTATCGGGGACACCATAGAGCCCCTGCGTGGTCGCCATGTAGTCGGTCTTGATGGTGCTGATGCTCAGGGTATAAGCGTTGATGTAGAAGTTTGCGTTGATTTTGTCCGAGGTCGGTGCTGCGTCGCTGTTGTACTCCTGAGCCTTGGGAGCCTTCGCATCCGTGTCATAGCCACCCTTGGTAAACATACCGTAGGTGACGTAGACGGTCACCGTGCCGTCGCTGGTCGTGTCCGTGGTGGCAGCTGCGGCCGGGACGACCAGCACAACGACCATCATGACAGCCATGATCAGAGACAAAAGTCTTTTCTTCATGTTGTTTTCCTCCTTAGAGAATTTTTATTATAAACTCGCTGCCGCTTTGGCAACGTGCTTACCGAAATTGCTTGCCGTTCAGAGAGCGGCCTCTGTCGGCTCGGCTTCGCAAGGCTCGTCCGCCTGCCTGGCCGCCGCCCGTGCGGCGTTGACCCGCTGGCGCTCCAGATTTTTCTTTTCCCGTTCCGCCCGTTTGGCGTCCCGCTCCACCCGGTACAGCTCGATTTGGCGTTTCTTTTCCCGTTGATATCGGCCATTGGACCGGTTATGCGGGTGGCTGTACGCAGGATTCAGATGCGCCGCCCGCAGAGCGTCCGACCAACTGCCGAACCGCTCGGCAATGTAGCTTCCGCCGACGATCTCACATGGGGCAGGGGACCGTCCCCAATGTTCGGCGCAGCGCCGCAGATAACAGGCCAATTCCGCCAGCGTATCCCCGGCATGACGCTCCGCAAAGGCCCGGTCCTGCTCGTCCAGAGCCGCCCGTGTCCGTTTTGCGATGTGCTGTTCGTGCCAGTTCTTGCCGTCAAAATTCTGAGCGCCTGCGACCTTCCCCATAGGGGCACACCTCCTCCGTGTTCGTAAATGGTAAAAATAATACGCCGATAAACCCATAATGGGTCATCAGCGTACACTCCTGCCATATAGCACCACGGAGAGAGCGCCCGCTGCCCGGAATCCTAAACTACACAATTCTACTGACTTGCGCCACGAGGATCTTCCTCTGCGTCCATGATCTACCTTCTCACGATTTCTCGCAATGACGGGCTTTCGCCCCAGCGGTTTCCCGCCTCGATCATATCCTTGCGCTTACAGTGCCGACCGCATGGGGCATTACACCCCTTTCCTTTTAGGCAATCACCTGGCCGTTTCCGGCTCGGATGACCGCCGTGTCGCATCATCGGATTCAATTATTTTATTTTCGAGAATCAACTTAGGCTTGATGGGGAATGATAGAATAGGAATTCCGGAAATGGGGTTTCGTAAATTTACCCCATTTGCGATACCTAAATCTATCTAACCATCCATATTATATCGGCACTCACCGCAAAAGTCAATGACCGTATTGCCGGAATTTAGCAAAATCTCATGCAAATTACAAATACGCATGATAGTTATACTCGGTTTCAGCGCATTTGTGCCAACTGTATCGGTCAAAACGGGAAATGCAAGTAAAATACGCCGTCAAATACATCGTCAAGGAGGAGCCTATATGCCGAAGCGTGGAGAGAACATTTACAAGCGAAAAGATGGCCGGTGGGAGGGGCGGTATATCCGGGGACGGTCGCCCTCCGGCCGGGCCGAGTACGGCTATGTTTATGCCGGAAGCTATCGGGAGTGCCGTGCGAAACGGCAGAAATGTTTGGACGCCTGTCGAGAAGCGCCGGTAGCAGCTTCCTCGCTCACACTGAATCAGGCTGCGGAGCGGTTTCTTGCGGACAAGCAGGATGACTTGAAACGATCCACCCTTGCCCGGTACACCTATGTACTGAAACACTATATTCTGCCCGTTTTTGGGGCCGTTCTTCTCAGCCAACTGACGGCGAACCAAATTTCCGAATTTCTTCGTCGGTTACAGAAAAACGGTCTTTCCGGGAAGAGCGCCAGAGACGTGGGGGTGTTATTGAAGTCCATCCTGAGATACAGCGCCAAAAAGCTGGACTGCCCCAGTCCGGGGATGACTGTGGAGCTGCCAGCGTATCGACGAAAGCAGATCGACATCTTCTATCCGGACGAGATCCAGCGGTTGGCACAGATGATTATGGACGAACCGACGACAACCGGTATCGGCATTTTGCTGACACTGAACACCGGCTTGCGTCTTGGGGAGCTGTGCGCCCTGCAATATAAGGATATTGACCTGCGGAATGGGGTAGTCCATGTCCGCAAAACCGTACAGCGCATCCGCAGTGGGGACCGCACCAGTCTGATGGTGCTGCCGCCCAAAAGTGACAGCGCCCGGCGTACTATCCCGCTGCCGGGGGACATGGCCGCCCTTCTGCAAAAGCTGGTCCAGTCCCATCCCAACGGCGAAAACTATCTCTTGACTGGGAAAAATGTGCCGATGGAGCCACGGACAATGCAATATCAGTACCGGGCTTTGCTGAAAGCAGCGGGTATCCCGTACCGAAATTTTCACACGCTGCGGCACACATACGCCTCCCGCTGTGTGGAGCGTGGGATAGATGTAAAGAGCCTGAGCGAGATGCTGGGTCATGCGGATGTCCGCACTACACTTCAAGTCTATGTCCATTCGTCCCTGGAGCACAAAATGCGGGTGATCCAAAGCATTTGCTTCCTTGCTCCGGCGCTGGCCGCAGAATTTGCGCCGTCACCGTCTCCGTCAGTTTTTCCGGAAACGCTCCAATATCAACAGCTTTTGGCAGCGCTATCGCAAATGGGGTAAATTTACGAAATCTACAGACGCTTTCCTTTTCCGTGAGTTTACTACAAATTCATTATACTATTTAGCACATTATCGTCAATTCGTTTGTTGCGTTGCTTTTCAGAAAAATGGTGCCACCCGATGGGGTGACACCATTTTCTTTGTTACGGGCACAGAACACCATATCCCAGAATCTCGTAATGTCCTATGGGATAGCGGTTCACCCGGCAGAGGTTTCCGGAATTGCCCTCTACGGTGTAGATGATTCCGTCCTCCACCTTCTGGACGATGCCCACATGGTCAGTCTCCCCATCCTGGGGGCCGGAGCCGCCCTTGTTGTCCCAGTCGAAGAAGATAACCATGCCGGGAACAGGCTTGGCGGAGCCGTCCAGCCATTGCCCACGCTCCTGAAACCACTGCACGCCGTTTCCGCAACCGGAAGATTTCGGGCAGACACCGCTGTCGATATAGCCGCATTCGTTGGCACACCACGACACAAAGCAGGCGCACCACTCCACACGGGAGTCAAAGCCGTACCACGACCAATAGGGTTGACCGCCCGCATTGCCGACCTGCGACAAGGCCACCGTGACGATGGCATCGTCCCCGGAATAGATGCCGTAGAGAACGGATGACCACAATTTGCGGTTTTCCTCGGCAAGCAGTTCGGAAAGCTGCTGCCGCTGGTCGGCGGTGAAATCGAATTGCTCAGCCATTTCCTCGGCGGTCTTGTGGCTGACCGTGATATAGAGATAGGTGCGTGTGACCGTCGTGACGGTTTCCACAATGTTTCCGTGGCCGTCGTCGGTTTCAGTGATGACATCCTCAGTCTTGCTCTCCGTGCGGGAAGACAGGTCGTTCATCTGCCAGAAAATATCCTTGAGGATGACTTTCTTACTATCGTCCACCGTGGCGACCTCCTGCGGATCATCGGGGTCAGCAGTGGTTTTCACCGCATAAACGGCCAGCACCTCCGGCCAGACGGCGCGGGAGCCGGACATTTCCAGTTCGTCATAGGTGCTGCCTGCTTTTGCATCGTCGATCTGCGATTGATAATCGGTGTTGATCTCCTGTACCACCTGCCGCATGGTCTGTCCCGTGCCGCTATCCTCGCCGGAGAAGAAGATGCCGAAGCAGGAACTGGCAATCAGCCCGACCACGCAAAGCACAAGGATGACGACTACCGCGACCCAGCCGCCTGCGGCAATGGCGGCGATCAGCGCCTTTGTTCCGGCAATGATCGCTTTGACCGCCGCAACGGTGGCTTTTGCGGCAACCTTAACGGCCTGTACCGTAGCCTTGGCTGCCGCCTTTGCCGCCTGTACGGTTTTCTGCGCCGCTTTTGCGGAAGCCTTTGCCGTCACCTTGGCGGTCTTAGCCGTGGTTTGCGCTGTTTTTACTGCTGCCCGCCCGGTCTGCTGCGCGGTTTTGACCCTCTTCTGTGCGACCTTTACGGAGCCCTTTCCGGCAGACTGTGCCGTTTTGAGCGTACCCTTTCCGGCTTTCTGAACCGCTTGCTGTGTGGCTTTTTTCGGCTGGGTTCCCTTGAACGCATCCTTGCATTTCTGAATGTTGTCCCGTGCTTTACCGGCATTGCGCTTCGCATCGGAAAACCCGCGCCGTCCGCGTTTTTGCAGCTGAACCTCGGTTCCTGCCACACATCGGCGCACGGTATCTTTGATCTGCTGTGCGCCGTACTCCTGCGGAGAAGTCTCCGCAGGAGCGGCGTTTTTTTCAGCGGTATCCGCAGTGTCCTTGGTGCGAACGGCGGCAGATTTGATGCGTTCAGAGACAACGGCAGCACGGTCAATGGTCTTGACCGTACCCCGAACCGACTCTTTTGTTTTAATATCCGCCATGATGTTTCTGTGCACCTCTCATTTCGTATTACCTCCCACAATAATGCTCTCATCCGGTTTGGTGGTCATAAGGCGGTACAGCTCTGTATCTTTCGGAAACTGATTTTTGAAGGGCACCAGTGCGCCGCCGTAGCGCAAAAGGCCGCAGCCTGCCGGGGCGTTAGTGATATAGCCGGTCTGCTCCGGGGAAATGTTCAAAAGTGCCGCCAGCTTCTCCCGGTCGCTGGGAGCCTGATTGAGCAGGATCAGCATTTCGGAATTCGACAGCATGGTGCTGGCCTGAACGGAATCCAGCAGATACTCCACATTCTGCGTAATGGCGGTGGGATAGGCACCGCGTTTACGGAAGCGACGCCATGCGGAATCGAAGAAATCCGCGCTGTACGGATTCTGAAAGACCACATGAAATTCGTCGATGAACAGGTGCGTCCGCTTGCCCTTGCGCCAGTTTTCCGTCACGCGGTTGAGCATGGCGTCGGTGATAATCAGAAGCCCCATGGTTTTGAGCTGACGCCCCAGATCCATAATGTCATAGATAACGATGCGGTTTTGGGTGTCCACATTGGTTTCATGGGCAAAGGCATCCAGACTGCCGGTGGTGAACAGCTCCAGCGCCAGCGCCAGATCGCGGGCTTCTTCCTCCGGCTGTGCCAGCAGCTTTTCCCGGAGAACACGAAGCGTCGGGACAGGGCCGCCGCGCTTATATGCCGCATACACGGCGTCTACGCACCGGTCGATGATGCTCTTTTGCAAGGGGCCGATGCCGCCGCGGTCAAGCTGTTCAAACAGGGACAGGATAAACTCGGATTTATCTACTACCGGGTTGCCGCCATCGCCGTAGCCCTCCACCATGTCCATGGCGTTGATATGGTCGGGGCTGCCCGCCGCAATGCGGATGACCTCACCGCCCAGCGCCTGACCCAGCGCATAATACTCGCGCTCGGGATCACAGATCAAAATATCATCCTTCGTGGCCAGCGCCAGAAAGACGATCAGCTCCTTTGCCGAAAAAGATTTGCCGCTGCCGGGTACGCCGGTAATGATGGTGGATTGGTTGAGCAGATTTGCACGGTTGCACAGCAGCAGATTGCCGGAGATGGCGTTCTCACCGTAATAAATGCCGCCCGGCTCCATGATCTCCTGCACACGGAACGGCATCAGCGCCGCCAGCGCTTCCGAGGTGAAGGTGCGCAGAATATCAATTTTCCGCACGCCAATGGGCAGTGCTGTGTTCAGGCCGTCCATCTGCTGAAATCGCAGCGTGGCCATTTGGCACATCCGCTGTGTGGCAGAGGTGAGGATGTAGTCGGTGTCAGCGTCCAGCTGCTGCTTGCTGTCCGCCGTATGCACCAGCGTCACCATGCCCAGAAGCATTCGCTGGTCACGGGAGGTGAGGTCGTCAAGAAATTCCTTCATCTCCGCCCGCTGCTTTTCCATGTCGTAGGGGATTGTGCCGGAGAAATTGTTGTTTTGCTGCTGCTTGCGTAAAAAGTCCACGATGTTTCTCTCTACGCCGAGCAGACGGCTTTCTCCGTCGCGGATCGCCTCGTCCATGGGGATCGGTACCACATCAATAGATAGGATCATCGGCCGGTCAATACCGGACAGCTCCGAGAGAATATCGTCCCGCAGATAGGCGGCGTAATCCTTGAGGAACAGCACACGGCCGTAACGGTCGCCCATGCGGAAACAGTCCCGGTCAAATTCAAAGCTGTCCGGACAGATGTAGTCCTTAAAGCTGTGACCCAGTTTCATGGACTGCTTTGGGTCGAAATGAAAGTCCGCTTCCTCGCCGTGACGGAAAAAGCCGTGCAGAATGCGCAGCCGATCCATCATATCCAGCTCCGTGCAGCGCGAGCCGAGGCGGGAGAGCGCCAGCGTATACTCTGAACCGGTGCGGGCGAAATAGCTTTCGGCCTCCTTATAACTTTTGCGTGTGATCGTCACCGTGATATACAGGTCGCGGATCATACCGCTGGCGTGGGATGCTTTTTCCAGCAGCATATCGTTATATTCCTTGCGGTAATGGTCGCGGCCGTCGTTTTCATAGGGGATCATGATGTATTCCTCAAAATCACGGCGGTTGAGCTTTCGGGTGACGATGCTCAACTTGGTGTCGGCGTTACTGTCGCAGAGGTTCAGCAGGGCGCTGTACCCCAGCAGCATGGATTTCTGATCTTCCTCGCCGGCCAGCGCGTAGTTGATGTCGGAAAACTGCCAGGTGCGGCTATAGCGGTTCTGCCCCACAAGCAAAATACCGCTTTTCCAGACCGTGCGGATGGGGATCACCTCCTGCACGCTGTGAGGGATCATAAATTTATCCGTATCTCTGCGGCGGATGTTTTTCAGTGTTTTCAGCATTTTTGCCTCCTTCGGGTGTGGTCGGATGTCGTTTTGAACTTAGGGCAAAATGCACCCAAGTTTCCAATGTCAGTGTCGTTTTTGGGCTTTGGCGTGCGCTTCCTGCATGGCTTCGCGGTATAAATTCTTCGGCTTGAAGGTCAGCCGCCTGGGGATCAGAAATTCCGAGCGTACCCATGCGATCACGAATTTTTCCGCCGTCATGCCGTGGTATTTTACAAAGCCCATGGCAGCAAAGGGAGCCGCGCCGAGGATACACAGCCAGCTGACCGTTTCCGTACCCAGCACATTCCGCAGACCGAAATAAATACCGACGGCAACACCGCAGGCCAGCACAGAAAAAACGAGCTGCCGCAGCGACAGCCCGAAAAACATATTCTCTTTATATTCGCGTATCTCGCGGTTAATCTTGATTTCCATAGTCGTTATCCTCTCTCCGGTGTGCTTTTAGCCGGTGCTTTCGGTTGGAGCGCCGTGGGGCTTTCACCGCTCTCCGGGCGGAGAAAATTCAGCCGCGAGGCAGCATAAATAGCATTGTCATTGAGCTGACGCTGCCATGCGCCGACAGACGGTGCCCATTTGAAGCCGTTATATTTTAGCTTGCTTCGCTGTTCCTCCGTGGGCTTTCCGTCAAAATACAGGCGCAGGCGATTATCTTCCTTGTCTGCCTCGGCATGACCGCCCGGAAAATCCCAGCCTACATATTCCGTGTTTTGTGTTCGGGACACCTCCTCAATGCGCTGCCTAAGTCTGCGCATTTCCGCTGTGTTGCCGCTGAGTATATAAGACGGATAGGGCTGCTTTTCCCACGAATAGCCGGTTTGCACACGCTCGTCCAGCTTGGTCGCCTCCGCGTCCGAAAGGCCGGGACAACCCAGCGCCGTGGCGTGTTTCTTGAAGTAGGCGTTGATCTCCTTCATACGTGCGTGCTGCTTAGTCAGCTTATCGAGCTTCGCTTGCAGCTTTTCCACCGCCTGGGGATCATCGCTGCGAATTACATTATTTTGAATCATTGTATTTCCTCCTTCAAATTAAAGACCCATCATTTCGCGTACTACGCGGTCTGCCATTTTTACCGTTCCCACCAGTACAAGCAGGTTAAAAATCAGCTCGCCAATGTAAGACCACACCTGTGTGACCGCCGCTGCGTTCGGATCGACCACGGGCGGAGTGGATGCGAACAGAGAAAAGATGATACAGGCCAGCACAATAATCGCGCCCTCCAGGCAAACGGCGGCGTAGGATTTCAGAAAGCTCTTACCCACCTGCTGACTCGGTTCACCGGCAAAGGTAGCCAGCGGTACCGGCGCGATAGCTGTGTAAATATAGAGCTTGAAAAAGCGCCCGTAAACGGAGAGGATCATGATAAACGAGAGGATTGTGATGAACAATCCGCCGATCAAGGTCACTGCCCAGAGCGGAATACTTTCCCAAAAGCCACAGTCCTCAATGGCGGTCACGATCTCTGCCGGAAGCACGGTCTGCTGTGCTGTGCCCATACCGGCCGCCGTCATTATAGTGGAAATAACGCCCTGCACAATGGAAAACAGCGCCATCATCAGCTCCAGCCCATAGGTGACGACCGCTTTCGCCAATGCAAAGCGGACAAACAGCTTGATCGCCACCTCCGGCTTTTTGACCTCGGCAAAGGAGCCGCAGGTCTTAACGATACCTACCACGAAAAAAAGCACCAACAGCGCCAAGCCGATGGCCTGCACAGTACCGTTAATGGTCTTGATCACATTCCATATTGTGCCGCCCTTGAAGTTTTCGGGGGACTGTGTGAGCAGCTGCCATATCTCCGCCAGCTTTTCGTTCCATGTTTCAAGTGCGTTTTCGAGATTCTGTACGACCCAATTATCACTCATATAGCTTCCTCCTTTCCCGACAGCATAAGGGGGCAGGCGCGAAGCCTGCCCCTCGCTGCCGTATTTTGATTATCGCTCGCCCCGGTTGGGTGTGCTGCGGATTACTCCATACACATCATCCACAAAGTAGCGCCCGGCAAAGGGATTGAATATGGCGTGGCATTTTACGCCGTTATACTCTGCCAGATAGTCATTGTCTCCGAGGCGTTTCAAAATCGTCGCCTCTCCGAGCACATGATTTTCACCCTGCTTCAGCGAATGGATATAGCATTGGCACTTTTCCATGACCGTTTCCTCCGTTAACCCGTGATCAGCGTCAGGATCTCCTTAGCAAAGGTCACGACGACACCGCCGGCAAGTGTCAAAAATCCGTTGCTGCGCTGGCTGGGGTCGTGGCTCTGAAAGGACAGACCGATCTGTACAATACCCCAGCCCAGCAAAATCAGACCGACCGCGCGGATCACGCCGAAGATAAAATCAGACAGATTGTTGATGACCGCCAACGGGTCATTTCCTGCGGCAAAGGCTGTCATGGGCAGACAACATACGGTGAACACAACAGCGGCATAGACCGCCAGAACCCTCCTGCTCTTTTTCCCCATAGGCAGAGGACGGGTGTGTTTGCTTTTCTTAGTGCTTTTGAGATGCTTCATTGGGCTTTTCCTCCAGCTCATAAATTGCCTCCAATTCCTCGTTGGAAAGGAGTTCGTATTGGGTTTCGTTTTCGCTCGGCACTGCCACGGGATCCGTTGTCAGAAGCCGGTCGTGAATGGTGATCGCTGCAATGGCGTACTCGGCGCTTCCGTGGATATAAGGCGGTGCGCCGCCGTCCGGGGTGTGCGACACCAGCGGATGGGTCATGATGTCAAACTTGTCGTCGCAGACCGGTAATTCGCCGCGAATGAACAGCAGCGCCTTGCCGTTGTCCAGCATCCGCACCTCATCCGGTGTCATCAACTCACGCCCGGTGATCTGATAATTGGTGCTGTAATTGCCGTTTCGCCCGGACGATCTTCCGTAGGTGTTCGTGTCAATCGTGGCCTTGCCGAGCAGTTCCGAGATGTACTTGTGGGATCCCTGCTCGTTGCCGCCGAGATACAGCAGCTCGTCGCAGTTGCCCAAAATACTCTCCCACTGCTTTTCAAACAGCGCCTTTAACTGCGCAATGTTTTGCAGGATGATGGACACGAACACATTGCGGGAACGCATGGTGGAGAGCTTTTTGTCAAAATCCTCCGGCAGTGAGATGTTCGCAAATTCGTCCATTAAAAAGTGTACGGGGACGGGCAGGCTGCCGCCGTGCTTATGGTCGGCACTGTCAAAAAGCTGCTGAAAGAGCTGCTGATACAAAACGGATACTAAAAAGTTGAAGCTTGTATCACTGTCCGAGATCAGCGCAAACAGTGCCACACGCTTTTCGCCCATATCCTGCAAATTCAGTTCGTCCGTGGCGGTCAGCGCCGCCACAGACGAGAGATTGAATTTTTCGAGCCTTGCCGCCAGTGTAATCTGGATGCTTTTCAGTGTTTTGGCGCTGCCGGAGTGATAGTCCTTATAATACTTGACCGCGATATGCTCCGGGTCGCGCATTTCCAGCCGCTCAAACAACACATCCAGCGGCGACTGGTAGGAATCATCCTCCTCCCGCACCTCACCGGCGCGCAGCATTTCCATGACCATCGGAAAGTTTTGCTCATCGGGCGGCGCTTCGTGGTAGAGATAGTAGACCAGTGCCGACAACAGCATAGCAGCCGTCGTGTCCCAAAACGGGTCATTGGTCTGGCTGCCCTTGGGTGTGGTCGCCTTGAACAGATTCGTCACCAGCATCTGCACCTCGTTGTCATCGGTCAAATAGACGAATGGGTTATAGCAGTGACTTTTCTCCATGTGCAGCAGATCCAGCACCCGGATCTCATATCCGGTTTCCTCCAGCAGCCGTCCGGAATCGCGAAGCAGCTCGCCTTTGGGGTCAAGGCAGACAAAGGACGAACCCTGCGGTGACAGGCAAGCCTCATACAGGCAGGGCTTGGCATACGAACGGGTCTTGCCCGCGCCGCTGCCGCCGATGATAACGGTATTCAGGTTGCGCTTGTGCTTGCGGCCGTTTAGCCCCATACGGATGTGCTGCGTGAACACCTTGTTTGGCTTTGGCGGGCGTGCCCGATACTTTCGGTTCACGGTTTCCGCATCGCCCCATTTGGCAGAGCCGTGTTCCTCGCCGCGCCGGTAATGACGGCGGGTGGAAAGATAGACCCCGATCACCATGGCATACAGGGCAATGAAAACGAGGACAGTTTTCAGGCTGTCCTCGCACCACTCGATATGAAACGGCTCATTCATTGCCGATGGAAATTGCCGAAGGATCTCGGGAAGGCCACCGGAAGCAGCCGGGGCGATCAGCAGCCCCAGCCACACCGCAGGGATCAGCCCCGTCGCATACCACAGCCATTTTTGTTTACCGTTCATCTTTCTGCTTGACTCTTTTGGATTTGCTCGGTGCGTCAACGGTTTTAATGAGAACTTCATCGACAATATCGGTGGGGCGCTTGTCCTCGATCAAATCGTTACGCAGGTTGTTGAGTGCATTGATCACGACGCCGTGCTGATACGGATCAAGGGTCAATACACGCATATCCTGTTTTTCCATGGCTCATCGCTCCTTTCCGGTTTCCTTTTGCGCTGCCGTGCGGCTTTGCTCCAGCGTCCGCGCCATTTTGCCGGTCATGGTCTGCAGCGTGTCACGAATGTCGGTCAACTCACCGCGAATGGTCTGCGGCTCCGCATTTTTCAGCTCATCGGGCAAGCGGCTGAAATCATACCCCTGTGTGTCCACACCGTACTTGCGGCACAGCATATAGGAAACGCAGTAGCTTTTGAAGGCGTCAGCCTGCGGGGTACTGTTTTCCTGCTGCGCCATCTCGGCACGAGCCAGTGCCAGCGATACGCTGCGGAACAGGTTTTGCCCGTCCATACCGCGCTGGACGAAGATAGTTTTGCGCTCATAGTCATACACCGCGCCGTTTTGCACGCTGTCGGCCATTTCGATGGGCACCGGGCGCTTGGCGATCAGTGCAGAAAGCAGCAGGCGGTCATCATAATGCACCTGCGGCTGCCGCTGGCGTTTGGCATCCGTTTGGCTGATGTCAAAGACCTTTTTCACATTATAGTAGTAGCCGGTGCGACCATCCTCGGTCACATAGCTGTCCCCGGCCTCCAGAATGGAAATGCCTGTTTCGTTTTTGCGGACATAGATGCCGCGTTCTTTCCAGCCGTCAAAGTCTCGCAGGCGGGTGGCCTCATCGTTCTGTGCATAGATCAGCAGCGCGTTTGTGGCCGAATAGCGGTCAAATCGTGCCTGCACATCCAGAAAGCCCCGAAAGGCTTCTCCGTCCCGCATGACCTCTTGAGCCATTTCATCCGCCAATGCATACAGGCTGTCGCGTTCCGCCTTCTTCTTGGCGGCATATTCCTCCTTGGTCAGCTGCGGACGGTCGCTCTGCGTTTCCGTGGCAGTGGGGGCGGTAAAAAGATCATCAAAGTTTGCCATAGCTTATCTCTCCTTACTTTTTCTGACCCGCTTTTTCGGCGGAGTCTGTCGGTGTTCATTTTGCGGTCGTGTACTCTTGGCGGGTCTGCTGCGTTCGGTCGGCTTGCGCTCCTCCGTCTCCTGCTGCTCACGGCGGATCTCCTTCAGCTCCTCGCGGACAGATGGACGATCTTCCTTAGCAGTACCCTCGGCGGATCTCTTTCTGGATTTTAAGGAAGGCTCGGACGGACGGGATTTCTCCGTCCGGGCCGCCGTGGGGTTTTCTTGGGCAGCCTCCTGCTTCTGCGCAGGAGCTGCCATCATTTCATCCAGCAGCCGGTCGTCTTCACTCTTTTGCGGGCGCTCCTGTTCGGGAGCCGTCTGCCCGGCGGCATCCTTATTCTTATCCCGTCCTGTTTCCGCGTTTTCACGGATGACTTCGGGGTCGGATACCGTGGCGATTTTGATGTTCTCCACAATGCGGTTGATCTTGGCGGCATCTTCGGCGCGTACCATGATTTCACTGACGCCGTGTGGGTTGTCCTTTGCCTCCCGCAGAACGCAGTAGACTACGCCGTAGCGCTTGGCATCAGCCACAAAGCGGGCCATGTCCTTATTTTTGACGGTGAAAATAGTCAGCTCCTTGCCGCTGCGCAGCATGGAGGTAAGCCGCTGGCGTCCTTTGATTTTGTTCTTGTCCCGGTTTTTCAGTGCTGCGTACAGAAGCGCTGCCACCTCCTTTGCCGCACTGCCGGTGATTTTTGCCGCAACCTCCATGCCCTCCAAGCTCAGTCGGACGACCTGTTCAGCTGCGTCTCCGGATGTGTTCATGCTGTTGTTCCTCCTTTTGTCGTTGTTTTTGTGCGTCCTCCCGGACAGCTTTCAGTTTCTCCGCCATCACGCCGGAGCGCTCGGCAATATCGTCGCACAGATGCACCTCCCGGCGCAGCGCTTTGAGCCTTTCGGACAACTCCCGGATCTGCGCCCGATGTGCGTCGGCCTGTTTGGGACTGTCCCGGACTGCCTTTGTGCGCAGCGCATTTTGCAGTACCCGGCGTTTGGCGGACAATTCTCGGATATTCACCTCCTGTTCCTTTTTATATAAAGCAAGCTGCTCGGCGGTATCAATTTGATGCCGTGCGAGCAGCCGTACTTCCTGTGAGATGTTATTCAGTTTGAGCAGATCTTCCCGCAGCAGAAAATGGAGCCGCGCCCGGTTTTGCGGACGGCCTTTGGGGAAGATACCGAGCTTGTAGCAGTAATAGAAATACAGTGCGCGAAAGCCGGTAATCTTGCGCGCAGCTTGCCGGCTGCCTTGGACGCGGTAGGTTTTTGGCCTTGGTTTATCGGTCATTTGCCGCTCCGGCTGCGGCAGGGGCTGTTGCAAAATACGCTGCCGGATGGCCTCGGCGGTGTAAGCCTCTCCGAAATTCCGGGTCAGACGGACAAAGCGCTCCTTACCGGGAGGGCGCACCGAAATATCCTTGCCGAATTTCACCTCATAGCCCTTTTGGCGAAGCAGATAGTAAAACTGCTTTTCGGTGACGCTCTGCCGGATCAGCTCATCGATCTCGCTGCGGATCAGTCCGCGCCAGGTGGGACGCTGCTCCTGCTCTGCACGCCATTCCCCATAGTGCTTTGACTTCCCGGCTTGCGGCCGTTGGATGACCGACAAGTTATATTCCCGGCAAAGGGTGTCGGACACGGTGCGCATATCATGATAATCTTTTTCGGTGCGGTGGTATTTGATGCCGTCCACAAAGGATACCGTGTTCAGCACAAAATGATTGTGCAGATGATTTTCCTTATCCAGATGGGTCGCCACCAGTACCTGATACCGTTCGCCCCAAAGCCGCTGCGCCAGCTTCACGCCGATCTCATGCGCCAACTCCGGCGTGGCCTCGCCGGGCGCGAAGGACTGATACCCATGGTAGGCGATCACACCGTCCTCCTTGCCGAAACGCTTTTTTACTGCCAGCATCTCGTCCCGTGCCGTGGACGGCAGGCAGTTGATGCCGCTGATAAATTGCCGTACCACCATTGCACTCTCATCGTCCGGTGTGACCGTTGTTTTCTCCGCACGGACAGCATAATCCATTACATCCGAAAGGCTTTGTGTCTGCACATCGGTCAGTTCCTCTTGCCGATAGAATTTCGGATTATCCGTCTTGTCCGGGTTTTCAATATACAGCACCACCTTGCCCAGCCAGCCCTTGACCGCCCAGATGGATGTGGTAGCCATGGCATTACTCCCGCTTTACCGGAAGCACGACCGCCGCTGTAACCTCCCGGATGAGCTTGTCCAGTCGCTTGCTGTCCTCGTCATAGCGCTTTGCATCCACCACATTCAGTACATGGGCTTTCTGTGCGATCTGGTTAAGGTTGTGTCCCACATAGTGCATCTCACGCATAAAGGCAAAGTATTCCGGCGGCGGTGCTTCACGGGGTACCTCTCCGGTGATCAGATGGCGAAGGTAGGCTTCGCGGGACAGACGGCACTTTTTTACCTGTTTATTCAGATTTTCCGCTTCCTTGCGACTTAGCCGCACCTTGATCTCAATGTTTCGTTTGGTCATGTTCATTCCTCCATATAGCGATATTGCCGCGCTCGGCGGCGCAGGGGTTACAGGGGGATGCCCCTGTCAAGCTGCCTTTTGTCCCCAAAAGGCGTTGCTTGCTGGTATAGCACATTCTCACGCTCCCTGCGGTCGTGCGTCGGAGCCGACCTGCCGACAAACGATCATCGCTCCCGATCCCGTCCGCGCTCCGGAAGCGCCATCACACGGTCATAGTCCTCACGGAGCATATAACAGCGCTCTACGCTCCAGCCCTTTTCACCACCGCGTTCGACCGCCATATACTGCTCCAGCCGGACACAGGGATCCGTTCCGTCCAGACAGCTTCCATAGACGGAATATCCACCCATGTTCGGCTGAAACGCTTTATTGCCGCTGGACACGGCGTAGGTGCGGGAGCGTTCGCTGTATTGTACGGTAAAACAGTCCTGCATAAAGGTGATATAGCCGCATACATGAGTGCCGGCACGCTCGGCTTTACGAAACAGCTCTTTCATTTTCCCATAGGGTAATTCGACCTGCTGTTCGGGATACTGCGCCGAAAAAGACACGCCGTCAAAATCCTCGGCCACAAGAATGTGCTCGCTGTTTTGATACTGACGGCGCACCGCTTCTTCGGCTTCTTCGCGACTTTCGGCTTCCACCGTAACGGCCCGTTTCAATGTTTCGGTAATGATGACCCTGTATTCGCTCATCGTGCAAAGCTCCTTTCCGTCATCGGATTTTCTTTCGCCGGTTGCAATCCCATCCGTATACAAAGCCAATCGTTATAATCCTTGCCTTGCCGGGGGAAGGCACTTGCTACTTTATAACGCTCGGCCAACTGCTGTCGGATCGCCTCGGTGGCGCTGCGTCCGGTCATGTCATTATCCAGGCACAGGCAAATGGTTTTGATCTCCGCATGGTCTTTCAGATACTGTGTCAGCGCCAACGGCAGACGGTGCTCCTGTGTTTCCTTTTGCGGCTTATAGACTCCGGCCAAGGATAACAGATGCTGTGACCGCCACGACAGCCCGCCAGCCTGCGCCATGGTGGCATAGGATAACAGGTCGATGGCCGACTCGAATACGCAGAGCATCCGACTTTCGCCCGTAGCCGGGAGGGCAAAGGAAAATCTCTTGTCGCTGCCGGTCGCCTCGCCCTTAAAATCCGTTCCGATGCCTCGCAGGCACGCATAGCGCGGCGTTCCGTTCCTATCCATGCCGACGAATACGGCATTATGGTAGGGGAGGCTTTCATACAGCTGGCCGGAACGGATACACTGCTCGATCAATCCACCGTCAATGCCGCGGCTTTTCAGATAGGCAATAACGCGGGTATTGCTGTTACTTTTGGGCGGCAAGAGCAGCGTTTTCGGCTTCTCCGGCTGAGCGCGGGCATGAAAAACGGACGGTCTTTCCGCCGCCCGTCCCACGATCCGCTCTACCGCCTCGGTAAAAGGGAGCTCTTTGACCTTGATCAGGTAATCCAGCGCTGTTTTTCCGCCGATCCCGCGTGAGAACCAGCACCACTTTCCATTGGAGATTTTAAGGCTGTCATGCTCACGGGTGCAGTAAGTGTTGCCGCCGAAATGCACCAGCTCCTGCGGCTCATAAGTCTGGAGGTAGGTCAGCAAGTCCATTTTCTTTGCCCGGTCGATCATCTCTCTTGTGACATAGCCCATCGGTTCATCAACTCCTTGAAATAGAATAAGCCGGACAGGCTTCACATCGGTGAAAGCCGTCCGGCTATGTATGGGATCTGCATACTCTATGCAGATCAGGGTTATTCGGTTGTGGTGTCCTCATATGATAAATTAATTAACTTATGATAATCTCGTTTATAGTATATGGCAAGGGCGCAGAGGAGCCGATCCATTATCAGATATTTTTCCCATCAATTTTCCTATGGCTAAATTATATCCGCTGCCGCTTGAATAATTTTATCATCTGATTTTGCATTATTTCTGCAAAAACAAGATATAAATATTGACACAGACGATTTTAACTGCTATAATATAGGCGAAGAATGGAGAAACTATACTGTGGATGGAGGTATCCGCTTATGCTTATACAGTTTTCGATTGAAAACCACCGGTCTATCAAGGATAGCGCGGTGATCAGTTTTGCCGCTTCAAAGGATAAGTCTTTGGAGTCTTATCTGCTGCACCCGGACGAAAAGAGAGCACTTTTACCGGCTATTGCTATTTACGGAGCGAATGCCGCCGGCAAAAGTAATGTGCTGCACGCACTGATGACGATGAAGGATATGGTCGTCGGAGAAGCGGCCAAAATATCCAAGGGACAAAAATTGCCATGGGAACCGTTTGGTGACACCACAGTGCCTACATCCTTTGAGGTCGTGTTCATTTATCAAGGTGTTCGGTATGCTTACGGCTTTTCTTTTGATGCCAAGAAGATCTATACGGAGTATCTATACCATTGGCCGAACGGGCGCGAGGCACTGATTTTCTCAAGAGAAAACGGCGCATACGAATTCCGTGAGAATGTTAATGAGCAAATCACACTCAGTAACCGCACGCCGGATAATAAGCTGTATCTTGTTTCCTCAAATGACTGGAACTTGCCGCAAACGGAAAACGCCTACAAGTGGTTCTTGGAAAAGCTGACATTCTTGATGGAGGAAGCACCGGCTACTTCGGAAACGGTAGCGCAGATCGTCAGCGGCGATGAAAAGAAGGCTCGTATCCTGAAGGAACTGTTGCTTGCAGACCTCGGTATTTCCGATGTGACCGTCAAGAACATCTCCGGCAAGGCCCCGGTCATTACAACCACGCACCGAGTCATCGGTGCGGATGGCAGTGTGGAACACTTTCAGCTCCTTATGGATCAGGAGTCGTCCGGAACACAACGATTTTTCTCCCGTATCGGCGGCTGGCTGCAAGCGCTGGAGAACGGCGCACTGCTTGTCGTTGACGAGATCGAGGACAGTCTGCATCCGCTCCTGACAAAGCGGCTGATCGAGATGGTTCAGGACAATACGATCAACACTGAGGGAGCACAGCTTCTGTTTACGACGCATGATGCTATGCTGCTTGATCTTACCTTCTTCCGCAGAGATCAGATATGGTTTGCGGAAAAGGATGAGAAGTCCTGTGCGACTGAGTTGTATTCGCTGGCATCCTTCTCTCCGAGAAAGGGTGAGAACATCCGCAAGGGGTATTTGCAAGGACGCTTTGGTGCGATTCCGTTTATCGGAGGTGACGGCTTATGGCAGGAATGAGAAAGGAATACGACCCCAATAAAGGCAGTCGCCGTAAGCGTAGACCTATCATTTATATCATCTGCGAGGGCAAGGAAACGGAAACCAAGTATTTTAAGCATTTCCGTTCTCGTAACTGCCTGGTAGACATTGTGCCGATTTCTTCTAAGATTCGATAGGGACGCCTTCCGTGGGCTTTCAGTGGTGTTAAGCGGGTTTGCCGCGGGATTTCCATACCCGTAGATACGCTCTGTTCCACTGTTTCCGCCCCGGTTTTTCTGTTCGTGGGTCACGGCGTGGGTCAACGGGAAATTCCCGTTTGCCAAGGTATACCAGCTATCCCACCATGAGAACCTCCCGCCCAGAAAGTCTGACCGTCCCGGTTTTGTCCCGGTTTGCAAAATGGTCTTGCAATCCACCTGTCGCCGTGCTATACTTCCATCGTAATTGAATAGAAAGTCTTCAGGGCAGGGTGTGATTCCCTACCGGTGGTACAGCCCACGAGCCGCAAGGCATGATTCGGTGAAACTCCGAAGCCGACAGTACAGTCTGGATGAAAGAAGATGACAACGCAACGCAGTGGACTGCTTTGCGTCTATGGAAGTTGCTCTGGGATGTGTTTACATTCCGGAGCTTTGCTTTTACACAAGGATACTTGTGTCTTTCTACCTTGCCCTGAACGATTCGTTCAGGGCTTTTTCTTTTGGAGGTAACGGTATGAACGATGCAGAATATATGCGTCTGGCCTTGGCGCTGGCGGAACAGGGCCGGGGTTGGACGGCGCCCAATCCCATGGTGGGCGCCGTGATCGTAAAGGACGGCGCAGTTATCGGACAGGGCTGGCATGAGCGGTACGGTGAACCCCACGCGGAGCGGAACGCGCTGGCATCCTGCACCGCCGACCCCGCCGGAGCCACCATGTATGTGACGCTGGAGCCTTGCTGCCACCACGGAAAGCAGCCGCCCTGCGTGGATGCGATCCTGGCATCCGGCATCCGCCGGGTGGTGATCGGCTCCGCCGACCCAAATCCGCTGGTGGCGGGAAAGGGCGTGGCGATCCTGCGCGCTCACGGCGTGGAGGTGACGAAAAACGTTCTGCGGGAGGAATGTGACGCGCTGAACAGGATCTTCTTCCACTACATCACCACCGGGCGGCCCTTCGTTTCCATGAAATACGCCATGACGATGGACGGCAAGATTGCAGCCTTCACGGGTGCGTCCAAGTGGGTCACGGGAGAGACGGCCCGGCGCCATGTCCAGCAGCAGCGGCACCGGTTCCGGGGCATCATGGTGGGCGTGGGCACCGTTCTGGCGGACGATCCCCTTCTGACTTGCCGCATGGAGAACGGGCGAAACCCCGTTCGCGTCATCTGCGACACCCATCTGCGGACGCCGCCGCAGGCGCAGGTGGTCATCACCGCAGAACAGATCCCGACCATCCTCGCAACCTGCTGCGCCGACCCGGAAAGACAGGCGGTTTACCGGATGGCCGGGTGCCAGGTGCTCTGCCTGAATGAGGAAAACGGCCATGTAGATCTCCGGCAGCTCATGGAGCGGCTGGGGCGGGAACAGATCGACAGCATCCTGCTGGAGGGCGGTGGAACGCTGAACTGGGCCGCGCTGGAATGCGGCATCGTGCAGCAGGTGCAGGCATATATCGCCCCAAAGCTATTCGGCGGAAGGGATGCGAAAACCCCCGTGGAGGGCGTGGGCGTCCCCGCCCCGGACAACGCCTTCCGATTGAAAAACAGCCGTTTGGAACGGCTGGGTGAGGATCTTCTGATAGAAAGCGAGGTGGAATATCCGTGTTCACAGGAATCGTAGAAGAAGTCGGAGCGATCAAGAACATCAAGCGCGGGCAGCACTCCGCCGTCCTGACGATCCATGCGAAAACTGTTTTAGAGGAGACCCGGATCGGAGACAGCATCGCTGTGAACGGCATCTGCCTGACAGTGACCCGGCTTTTTCCCGATGGCTTTTCGGCGGACGTGATGCACGAGACGCTGAACCGCTCGTCCCTTGCGGGACTCACGGCGGGGAGCGTGGTCAATCTGGAGCGGGCCATGCCTGCCAACGGCCGTTTCGGCGGGCATATCGTGGCGGGCCATGTGGACGGCGTGGGACACATTGCCAACATCCGAAAAGACGATACCGCCGTCTGGTACACCGTCCTCGCGGGGCCGGAGATATTGCGCTATGTGGTGGAGAAGGGATCCATCACCATCGACGGCATCAGCCTGACGGTGGCCGCCGTGGACGGCGAGGGCTTTTCCGTGTCCACCATCCCACATACGGTGACCCAGACCAACCTGAACCAGCGGCGCCGGGGCGACCCGGTGAATCTGGAGACTGACGTGGTAGGCAAGTACATTGAAAAGCTGCTGCGTCCGGAAGAATCGAAACCGCATATCCCCGCAAACGAAAGCACCCTCACAAAAGAAATGCTGCTGCGCTGCGGCTTTTAATAAGGAGTTTTTACTATGAATTTCAATACCATTCCCGAAGCACTGGAGGATCTGAGACAGGGGAAGATCATTCTGGTCACAGACGACCCCGACCGTGAAAACGAGGGCGATTTCATCTGCGCCGCCGAATTTGCCACCACGGAGAACATCAACTTCATGGCCACTCACGGCAAGGGCCTGATCTGTATGCCCATGTCGGAGGCCTTTGTCCGCAAGCTGCAATTCCCCCAGATGGTGCAGAACAACACCGATAACCACGAAACGGCCTTTACGGTGTCCATCGACCACATTTCCACCTCCACGGGCATCTCCGCTGCCGAGCGCTCCGTGACGGCGATGGCCTGCGTGGAGGAGGGCGCGAAGGCGGAGGATTTCCGCAGGCCGGGCCATATGTTCCCGCTGTTGTCGAAGAAAAACGGCGTGCTGGAGCGGGAGGGCCATACGGAGGCCACCGTTGACTTGTGCCGTCTGGCGGGGCTGAAGGAATGCGGCCTGTGCTGCGAGATCATGCGGGAGGACGGCACCATGATGCGCACCGCCGAGCTGATGACGCTGGCGGAGCGGTTCGGCATCAAGTTCATCACCATCCGGGACTTGCAGGCGTACCGCAAGTGCCACGAAAAGCTGGTGGATCAGGTCACGGCGGTGAATATGCCCACGAAATACGGCGATTTCAAAGCCTACGGCTTTGTGAGCCGTCTGAACGGAGAGCACCATGTCGCGCTGGTAAAGGGCGACATCGGCGACGGAAAGGACATTCTCTGCCGGGTCCATTCCGAGTGCCTGACCGGAGACACCTTCGGCTCTCTCCGCTGTGACTGCGGACAGCAGTTGGTTGCCGCCATGACCCAGATCGAAAACGAGGGCCGGGGCATCCTGCTCTATATGCGGCAGGAGGGCCGGGGCATCGGCCTCATCAACAAGCTGCGGGCCTACGAATTGCAGGAGCAGGGCATGGACACGCTGGAGGCCAATCTGGCTCTGGGCTTCCACGGAGACGAGCGGGAGTATTTCCTCGGCGCGCAGATCCTGCGGGAGCTTGGCGTCAAGAGCCTGCGCCTGCTGACCAACAACCCGGACAAGGTGTATCAGCTCTCTGAGTTCGGTCTGGAGATCTCCGAACGGGTTCCGATCCAGATGGCGGCAACAGCGCATGATTTGTTCTACCTGAAAACCAAGCAGGCACGAATGGGACACATTTTGGAATATTAACAAAGAAAGAGGTACTTAATATGAAAACCTTCGAGGGAAAGCTGGTCTCCAAAAGCATCAAGGTGGGCATCGTAGCCGCCCGGTTCAATGAATTCATCACCTCCAAGCTCCTCAGCGGTGCGCTGGACGGCCTGCTGCGCCACGAGGTTCGGGAGGATGACGTTCATGTGGCGTGGGTTCCCGGAGCCTTTGAGATCCCGCTGGTGGCGTCCAAGATGGCAAAGAGCGGCAGGTATGACGCCGTCATCTGCCTCGGCGCGGTGATCCGCGGCTCCACCAGCCACTATGACTACGTCTGCAACGAGGTCTCCAAGGGGATCGCCGCCGCGTCTCTGGAAAGCGGCGTACCCGTTCTCTTTGGCGTATTGACCACGGAGAATATTGAGCAGGCCATCGAGCGGGCCGGCACCAAGGCGGGCAACAAGGGCTACGACTGCGCGGTCAGCGCTATCGAGATGGTCAACCTGCTCCACGAGCTGGACGCGGAGTAACACACAGACACACTATGATCATCATTCAAGCAAATGGGGCAGAGAGGGATCTGGAGGAAAAGATCCTGGCCCTTCTGCGGCGGGAGGACATCGCCGCAGAGCGGGTCTCCCTCAGCTCCCGGCACACGCTTACCTTCCCGGAGCTGACCATTGACGGACGTTCCCAGCAGGCGTTTCAAAACGGAACCGCGCTGGCGCTGACCCGGATCGAGTTCAATATGCTGCTGTTTCTCGCCAGCAATCCGGGGGTCACGCTTTCCAAGGAGGATCTGTTTTCCGCCGTGTGGGGCCGGGACAGCGCGGACACCCTGAAGGTCGTGGCGAATACCGTCTCCAATCTCCGTCGGAAGATGGGCGGCAGCCACACTTATATCCGCACGGTCCGGGGCGGGTACGTGTTCTCAGCGGTCTCCGTCACTGCCTGAAGTGATCCCCTCAAAACAAATCGAAGCAAGAGCAAAGCCTGCGGAACTCGCTCCGCAGGCTTGCTTTTTGAGGTTGCGCAAAGGTGCAAATTATCGCTCCCGTTCTGCGTTTTTTGGTCGGATCCGGTCGCCTTCGTCCGGCTCATCCGCCATGACGGGGCGATCCGGCTCATTGAGATTCAGCAGCACATTCAGCTCGTTCAGCCGCCGCGTCTTTTCGGCCAGTTCTGCCTCCTTCGGAAAGGGTGCGGTCATCTCTGTGCGGGCATTTTCAAGCTGCTCGGTGGTATGGGCAAGCTGCGACCGGGCGTTGGCCAAGTGCTCCGTGATCTTTTCCAGTGCGTTGTCGATACGGGTGACATTGCCGCCTGCATCCGCTCCCAGTACAGCCGTATGGGACAGCTTGCCTTTGAGTACCATGCGAAACTCGTTGGCAGCACCGTCGTAGGAAAGCAGCATGGAAAATCCGCGGTAGCTGCCGATAGAAACGGTCTCCGCGCCATTCATGTGCGTGCAGGCTTCAATGATCGCCTTACCGGCGTTCTCACGCTCGGCGTAGGTGACATCGTTTAATACCATCGGTGCAATGCCCTCAGCGGGCTTCGGATGCTCGGCCAGCCGTGCGCTGTCCTGCTCATATCCGGCGATGCGTTCGCTTAGTTCCTTGATCTCTGCCGGATACTTCCGCAACACCAGCTCCTCCAGCGCATACCGCTGGCTCAGATGGCTGGCACGGAGCATATTCAGCTTGCTGACCTCCATATCTAAATTGCATTTTTCGATGATCTGCGGGTTTCCTGTGGCCAGTGCCTTGATCTCGGCATAGGACAGTGCCGTCTCGTCCACATCCTCCGCCGCACGGGCCGGTGCTTTGGAGGTCATGATCTGGGCAATAAACCGCTGCTTGGATTCCACCAGCTGATAGAGGTAGGCATCGAATGTGCCCTCGGTAACATAGCGGAAGATCTCCACCTCCGGATTTTGGTTGCCCTGCCGCACGATGCGCCCAAGGCGCTGCTGCAAGTCGCTGGGCCGCCATGGGCAATCGAGATCATGCAAGGCGATGAGCCTGTCCTGCACATTGGTTCCGGCTCCCATTTTTGCGGTGCTGCCCATGAGGATACGCACCTCGCCGCCGCGCACCTTGGCAAACAGCTCCTTTTTCTTTTGCTCGGTGTTGGCGGTGTGGATATAAGCGATCTCGTTTTCCGGAATGCCTATCTCAAGCAGCTTCCGCCGCAGATCGTCATACACATTGAAGCTGCCGTCCGCCTTGGGAGTAGACAGGTCGCAAAAAATCAGCTGCGTGCTGCGCTGTGCGGTACTCTCTGCCCATATCCGATAGACATTCCGGGCGCATACGGAAACCTTGCTGTTTTCATCGTCCGGTGCCAGAGAGCTTAGCAGCCGCATATCCAACGCCAGCTTGCGTCCGTCGTTGGTGATGCGCAGCATATTGTCGGTGCTGGGATCGACCACACGGGCGCGGACGCGCTCGGCACGCTCCGCCAGTCCTGCAACAGCTTTCTTTTGCAGCTCGCTGGGGTGGATGACCTCGGTGTGGAAGTTGGCCTTTGGGATGGGCAGCTTCAGCATATCCGCCGTTTGCACATCCGCCACCATTTTGAAGGTCGCCATCAACTCCGGCAGATTGAAGAATTTTGCAAAACGGGTTTTCGGGCGATAGCCGCTGCCCTCCGGGGAAAGCTCGATGGCGGTAACGGTTTCACCGTAGTCGCTGGCCCAATCGTCGAAGTGGATAAGACCCATCTCCTGCAAGGTTTGATATTGCAAGTACCTCTGCACCGTATACAATTCCACCATACTGTTGGAGATCGGGGTGCCGGTGGCGAAGATAACACCGTGGCTGTCGGTCAGCTCGTCCAGATACTGACACTTGGCAAAGAGATCCGAGGACTTCTGCGCTTCCGTCTGCGCGATACCGCCGACATTGCGCATTTTCGTCATCAAAAAGAGATTTTTGAAACTGTGGCTCTCATCAATGAACAGCCGGTCGATGCCCAGCTCCTCAAAGGTCACGGTGTCGTCCTTGGTGCTCTGATCGTTGAGCTTCTCCAGCCGCGCCTCCAATGACTTACGGGTTCGCTCCATCTGCTTGATGGTGAAGTTTTCTGCTTTCTGCCGCTTAGCGTCGCTGATGGCCAGCAGCACCTCGTCGATCTGCCGCTGCAAAATGGCCTGTTGCCGTTCACGGGACAGGGGGATCTTCATGAGCTGACTGTGGCCGATGATGATTGCATCATAATCTCCGGTGGCAATACGGGCACACAGCCTGCGGCGGTTGCGCTTTTCAAAATCGCGTTCGGTAGCTACCAAAATGTTAGCGGCTGGGTAGAGCTGAAGCCATTCTGCCGCCCACTGTTCCGTGATGTGGTTGGGCACCACGATCAGCGACTTGGTGCATAGCCCCAGACGCTTCATTTCCATAGCGGCGGCAACAATTTCAAAGGTTTTCCCTGCACCCACTTCGTGTGCCAACAGCGCATTGCCGCCGTACAATACATGGGCGATGGCGTTCACCTGATGCTTTCGCAGGCTGATCTCCGGGTTCATCCCCACAAAGCGGATGTGGCTGCCATCGTACTCCCGCGGTCGGATGGAATTGAAGGTGTCGTTATAGATGCGGCACAGCCGTTCGCGCCGGTCAATGTCCTGCCACAGCCAATCGGCAAATTTGGACTTGATCAGCTCCTGCCGATCCTGGGCGATGGCAGTTTCCTTCACATTCAGCACCGGCCGCTCCTTGCCGTCCTCCACAACGGTATCGAACACCTTGACTACCCGCTGATTCAGTGTCTGCTCCAGGATGTGGTATGCCGTGATACGCTTGGTGCCGTAGGTGGTGACGGCTTTGATGTTGCCGCCGTCCATGCTTTTGTTGCTGATGTTCCATTCTCCGCTGTATTCGGAGCGAACGACCCGCATTCTCTGCCTGGCGTATACGCTGGTACCGAACAGCTCGAACATAAACTGCTGATAGACATCGGTAGGCACCCATGATGCACCGATCCGCACACCGATCTCCGCAGCGGTCAGCTCTGTCGGCTGCACAGCTTCCATGGCTGAGAGATACCCGGCAAGCTCCTGCTTCTTTTCAGCCGGTAGCGCTGCTTGCAGCGCCTGCAGCATACTCAGCTTTTTCCGCACATTGCCGGACAGAAATTCTTCGGCGGTGACATAGGGATATGCCGCCAGATCAAGCTGCACCGGACTGATCTCCTCCGGCGTAAGACCGCAACGGACATTCCGGTAAATGACCCCGGAAAGCTCCTGCACCAGCTCGTCCTCACTTTTACCGGACAGCTCCGACATAAAGCCGAGATCCACCTGCGCTTTTTCGGAGAGAGATACCGCCAGCGCCTCCGATGCCGTATCCACCTGCGTGACCGGCTCATGCGGGCGAATGGTGCGCTTGGTGAACATATCCGCCTTGCGGGCGAAATTGCCTTCGTTGTCCAGCACCTCCAACGAGCACAGCAGCGGATAGCTGCTGTCATCCGAAAAGGCAAGGTTGTTGCCGCGGGTGTAAAGCCGCCCGTATTTTTTGACATAGGCATCGTACAGCCCGTTCAGCTTCTCCTGCTCGCGCCGGATGATCTCATCGGGATGGTTCTCCGCCTGGTACTCGATGAGCTGACGGGTGCAGTCCCGCAGGGCGATCATGCCGCGCACTCGGTTCTCGGTGGTCAGCGGCAGTTCGACCGGCTCCATGCGGCTGTCAATGCGGAAATACAGCTTGCCGTCTACGCTGGTAAAGCTGTAATTACGCACATTCGGGTCGGCGGGAATGGATAAATCTTCCTCCTCCGGCCCGTCCTGCTCATAGGTGGGGATCTGTGCATGAAGCCCCGATACCGCTTCGCTCAGAAGATCGGCAAGATCGGCATTTTCATAGGGCTTGCACACGCTGTCCATGCCGTATTGAGTGCTCTCCATGGCCATCTCGCCCAGCACCATTTCCGGATGCCGGACGAAATAGCTGTTCATGCGGATGCCGTTTTCATCCGTGTCCAGATGCACCCAATCCGGTTCGATGTCCACAATGCGGTCACGCTTCTGGAGGAAGAGAATGTCGCTGGTCACATCTGTTCCGGCGCTGGCCTTGAAGGCCGTATTGGGCAGGCGGATCGCCCCGATGAGGTCGGCCCGCTGGGCCAGATATTTCCGCACGGCAGGGCTTTCCTTGTCCATCGTGCCCTTTGAGGTGATGAAGGCGATCACGCCGCCCGGACGTATCTTGTCCAGCGTCTTTCCGAGAAAATAGTCGTGAATGAGCCAGTGATGCTTGTCGTAGCGCCGGTCAACGACCTTGATATTTCCAAACGGCACATTGCCCACTGCTGCGTCAAAAAAGCTGTCCGGTATCTCCGCCTTTTCATAGCCGGTGACAGCGATCCGGCTGTTCTGATAAAGCTGTCGGGCGATGCGGCCGGAAATACTGTCGAGTTCCACGCCGTAGACCTTGCAATCCCTCATGCTGTCCGGCAGCATTCCCATAAAGTTGCCAATGCCGCAGGCAGGCTCCAACAGGTTGCCGCTTTCCAAGCCCATCTGTGCCAGCGCCTGGTAGATGGCGTCGATGAGAACGGGCGGGGTATAAAAAGCGGTCAGGCTGCTGGCACGGGCGGCGGCATATTCCTCCTCGGTGAGCAGCGCTTTCAGCTCGGCGTACCGGCTGTGCTTTTCATCGAAGCAGTCGGCAAGGCCGCCCCAGCCCACATAGCAGGAAAGGGTTTCCTGTTCCTCCGGCGTCGCCAGCCGGTTTTCGCTTTCCACTGCTTGCAGAGTGCGGATCGCCGCCACATTGGACGCATACTTTTCCGCCTTGCTGCCCACGCCCAGCTCCCGATCCGTGATGTGAAAGTCGTGCCGCTGCCCGGTCGGTATTTCCGGATAGAGCGGTGCAAACCGCATACGCTCCCGTTTGGGCTGCGGCGCTGTGAGCACAGCTTTTTCTTCGGCAGGTAATGCCGGTTCTATCTCTGAGGTTTCCGCTTCCGCTATGGGCGGTTCCGGCTCCGATACCTCCGGTTCTGCTGCCGGCCGTTCGGAAACGGCCTCGGTCGTTGGCGTTTGCAGGGTTTTCCCAAGGCCAAACACGGAATAGGTGCCGTCCAGATAGGCACGCATGGCTTCTATGCCCTGCTTTCGCAGGGTATAGTGCCGATCCTCCTCTTTCGTGGCTTCCCAGGCAGGGAGCATATTCTGATAAATTTCCTGCACGCGGTCGGCGTCGGAGAGCTGAACGGTCACAGCCTTTACGCACTCCCAATAGTCCGCAATGGCGTTTTGCGAAAAAGGCCGCACCACATCGTCCGGTGTATCCATAAAAAAGTTGACGATCTTCCGGGCCAGCTGTTTCCGCTCATACTCCGGCATGGCCGCCCAGTCGGCATCTGAGAGAAATTTGTTCTGGGAGATCAGCTCCCCGATGCGTTTGGCCGCCTCCGGCCATTTCAGCGTGACCTTGGCATAGGGGGCCGTGATACTGCCGTGGCTGAACTCAATGCCCTTGCCACGGGTGTGGGTGAGATTGTCATTCCCGCCGCTATGACCGCTGTACTCACCGTGATAATCCTTGAGGTATTTTTCACGCTCGGTCTTATCCTTGTGCGTGGCGTAAAAAGCGTACACGCCAAGGCGATAGTCGGTGCTGCCGTCCCATCCACGCAGCACCTTGTCGATCTCATCGGCGGAAATAAAAAAATGCCGGTCGGGAGCAAACCCGTCGGCAACGGTAAAATGAAGCGGCTCCCGTTGTAGATCACGGAGCCGCTCCAGTATCTCTTTCGGACGGTAAAAGCGAAAACGCAAAAGGTCTTGCCCTGCATCCAGCGCGGCGTTGAACGCCGTCCATTCGTCCACGCACTTTTGCAGCGTATCCGGCGCACAGAGAAGCTCATAAATTTGCTTCTGCGTTTCCGGATAGCCGCCCTTGACGGATTGCGCCAGCATGGCCAGCGGCAGAAATCCCGCGTTTCTCGCTTCCGTTGTCATGTCCCGGCTGGTGTAGGCAATGCTGTCAGCAAGCCGCATCCGCTCGTAGTGATCGACCTCATCCAATTCACTTTGCGGCATATACCGCCCCAGCTCCAACAGCTCCCGGATACGCTTTGCCGCTTCCTCCCAGGAGATCAGTGTGGCATTGCTCCGCTGCGCCGTGCTGCCGCGGGCAATACGCATCCCCTCGGCGTCATACCAAAGCGAAACTTTCTCTCCGCCAAAATAGAAGCCTGCACCGTTCTCGCCGTAGTGTTTTTGCAGGAATGCGGCGTTGTCCGGCTTATCCTTCATAAAGTAAGCGCAGATGATCAGCCGGCTATGCTCATCGTTGGATCCTACGCACAGGGCTTCATCCATGATCTGCTGCGGCAGCTTGGGATGGGAGAGTAGTGGTGCGACCGGTGTATCCTCCGGTTGGTCGAACGCAGGCATATCAAACAGCGTAAGCTGCTGTGATTCCATCGGCACAAACGGTTTGATCTCGGTGTTGACATAGTATTCCCGTTTGTCAATGAGCTGTGCCGTAAAGCCTGCCACCAGCTTCCATGAAAAAACGCTCTCGCTGGTACGGGAAAGATATGCGCCCTCCCACATGAGCAGACCGTTTTTCTGTGGACGATACCCCAGCCGTGCTCCGTCTGCAAGGATCTCGGTGAAACGGTCTTGATATGCCGAGCGGAGATATTCGGCACGCTCGGCCTCGTCCGGATGTGACCGGAAAAACAGTTCGATCTGCGCCTTCTTGTGGATCAGATCATCATTGCGGTTTTCAATGATGGCGAAAATTTTCTTTTCATCCAAAAAAGCGGGCAGCTCAGAGGTTGCTTCCTCCGCACTGTCCGCTTCTTCGGGTTCGGTGTTCAGCTGTAGATCAGCTCCGCCAGCACTGTCCCCTCGGCGGCGTTTCTCAGGTTGTTCATCAGCCCCACCCACTTCATCGGGTCGGCGGCTTTCAGCTCCTCCGTCACGCCCTCGGCCTGAGCCATCGCCGTCACCGTCTGTTCCACGCGCTGCCGCGCCGTCCGGTCGATCTCCGCCAGATGCTCGTTCAGCCTGCCCGATGTCAGCAGGTTCGTGAACAGCACCTTCCGGTGCTCCTTCAGATACCTCCGGCGTAGCAGGCCGTATTTCCCAAGGGCTGTTTCCGGCTCCTGCGGCGGCAGCAGATCCGGCAGCCGGTAGCCGTCCTTCATCGTGTATGTCAGTTCCATGGTTTTCGCTCCTTTCGGTCTGTGTTTCTGTTTGCTTGTCTATAGGATACTCATTTCCCGGTGCCTGCGCAATTGTGCGAATTTGCTTTTGACGGCTTCGGACGGTCAATGCGATGGCGCTCAAACCGCTTTCGGCAATATCCCGTGTGGCCACGCCCAGGGCATTCAGCGTTTCCGGGGTATTGAAATTGAACACCTCAGAGAAATCCTCCGGATCAAAATATTCATCCGGTTCCAGCCCGCAGCGGCACATCAACATATACGCCGTACTGTTCTCCAGCAGACGGCGATAGAGAACCGACAAATTCAGCTCGTCCAGTTCTTCCAGCAGGCTGTTGTCCCGGCAGTTCTGCAGATCATCAAGATAGTCCGTCATATTGTCCGCCGCAGCGTTTTCCATGGCGGATACTATGGCTTCCTCCAATGTACCTTTATCGTCCAGCGCACCGAATCGGTTTTCCAACGCTTCGATCACATCCGGCTCCTGCTCGGCAGGCACCTGCCAGAGCGGCACGGGGCGGGACAAACGGCTTTCGTGGGTGTCGGATATATCAAAATAATACTTGAGGCGCGTGCGTCCCGGATAGTCCCGATCAAATACGGCAATGCCGGTAGCGCCCTTATTGACCCATCGGCCGAATTGACGGTTCCAGCGCTCTATCTCTAACACAGCCGTTGCGTCCGGACGCTGTGCGTGTACCAGCACCTGCTCCTCAAAGGGCAGCTTATAATTCCGGCAGGCAGAGCGCAGAAATGCCGTCCACCGGTCTGAGCGGGCCAGTGCGGCGATCTCCTGCCGGTAAACCTCCGTGATCTCTTGAAATCTGCGTGCCATGGGCAGCACCTCCTATCTTTCCTTTGGTTTTTCCCTGTCCTTTTTCAGCAGGTATTTATCCATATATTCCCTGGCCGAACACAGCTCGCCGGTGTAGTTCCAGTCGTTTTCCGGGTCGATATGGCGGTAGGCGTTGTTATTGTACCGGTTCGGCTCCAGCTTGATGGGTGTCGCAGACAGCAGCGTTCCCCAGTGGTTAACCATGATCCAGCGGCCGATCTCCACGGGGATCCCGCACTGATCGTCGTCATTGCGTACCTCATAGAGATACAGCCCCTTGGGCACCGTGTTTCGGTCTACCCGCAGGCAGGTAAAGAGCATGGGACGGTCAAACACCTCCACCAGCTCAAAGCGTTCTTTTCTTGCATCAACAGACATACCGTTTTCCTCCTATCTTTCTCGCGCCGCTTCCCGGACGGGCGGAAACCGCCAGCCGTAGACCCGCCCGATCTCATCGCCCAGGCGCTTTGTCACACGGGTCACATCGGCGCGGGTGGCGGTGCCGCTGTATAGCTTTTCTTTCAGCCGGTCGATCTGTGCTTCGCTCACATTCTCCTTGTAGGCACGGTAGAGATAATGGTTCGTGCCGTCGTGATGTACGGCATCGCAGCGCAGATCGCCCAGCCGGTCTACATACCATGTGGAATAGTCCATCTTGGAATACAGGCAATCGCGGATATTGCCGCTTTTGATCTCGGCATAACCGGGATACCGCCCATCCCATCGGCCGATGTCTGCGATCAGCAGAATGGGGCGGGAGAGCTGAATGTTCAGATTGCACCGCTCGTCATCGAGATAGTCGTTGTTCTGCTCGACCATCAATTCCATCCGTTCCTGCTCAGAAAGCTCGGGGTACTGTTCCTCCAGATCGCCCCTCCAATCCTCGTAGTCCGGATCGCTGCTCCAGATAATATGTTTCTGCTCGGTCATCGTGCGTCACCTCGGTCTTTCTCCCGGCGCTTTAACGGCTGCCCCTGTGCATCGTAGTTGGCGGGATCGGCAATGGGCTTGTCAAAGCCGAACATGGAGCCGCCTTTCATGGCCTCCTCCTGGGCGCGGGTCACGCCCAGCTTGCGGTTATATTCCTCCACAAGCGCACGGGCTTCTTCCTTTGAGGTGTGGGGAATGTCCGTCTTGTAATAGCCGGTTTCGCCCCGTTTCAAAATCACCACATTTCCGGTGTCCAGCAGGAGAGAGTAGCACTGCTTTGGCAGGGAGGAGCGCAGCGGCACATAAGTGTTGCCGTTTCGCGCCATCCATTCGGCAAACTGCGCCATGTGATACAGGTTATCGACCCCGTAGCCGATCTCGGCGTGGTTCTCGTCAATGTAGCGGCAGGTGTGGTCACTATGGCTGCCATCCGGACGGGTCACACGGATACTGTCCCCATCGGGAATGCGGAACCGTTCCTTGCCGCTTGTATCAAGAAAGCAAATGCCGCGGGCCGCCTTTTCCATGTGCTGCTCCAGCATCTCCCGGCGATAGCAGTAGATATACAGGTTATAATCGCCCTGCATGGGATTCAGCCGCAGCAGATAGGCATACTCCGGCGTATCCACCCGGAATCCGTACTGCGGAATAAAATCCTCGGCAAACACACTTTCTTTGTGTTCATAGCAGTATCGGGAAAGGCTGCTGCGGTTTTTGAAAATGCCGTCATAGCGCTCGTCAAAACGCAGGGCATTGATAAAATCATCAAACTCATCCTTGAACGCCTGTGTTTTCAGCTCCCCGCAATGATCCTCCCATGAGGTGAAAAAGCCGTTGCCGCTTCTGTCCATGTCCCCGCGCAAATGACCGATGCAGCCGGTCTGTTTGTCGAGTTGCTGGCTGCCGGTATAACAGTAGCTGCGCTCTGCCGGGGTCATGATCTTGATCTCAAAGTCCATTACCGTTCACGCTCCTTTGTCGCTTTTGCCGCCTGTACAGAGAGCCGTTTCTGCCGTGCACGCCAATAGGCCGGGTTCCAGCGCTGCAGGCTCCGGTCAATGCAGGCTTCATATTCGCCGGGGCGGAAGTAGTTATCCGTCCGGGGTGCAATGATACCGCTGTCCATCAGTTCCCGCAGGGCCACCGACGCATCGCAGTCCTCCTCAAAATTCAGATACCCGCCTGCCTGAAAGCCGACCTGCTGTGCTTCCAGGGACAGCAACTGCCGAGCTGCGTCGATTTGGGCCATGATCCCTCCGTGGCCTGCCGTGGATACGCTATACACACCGGGACACAAAGTGTCGCAGCGTACAACAAGGCCCCAAGGGGAATCACTCGGTTCTCGATACATCATCGCTCACGCTCCTTCTGCAAGGATGAAATAGAAAGCTGCTGCGCTTCTGCCGCAAATCGCTGCTCCAATCGTTCCACGCTCCAATCCTTCTTGAATTGCCCCAGCGGGCCGGGACCGAACTGTGCCAACGCACGTTTGTCCATTTCCCGCAGCCGCTCCCATAACTCCGGGTGATACTGCCGGAGCTTTCGCAGCTCCCCAATGCCCTGCAACGGGCAGCACCAGCAGGAGCAGCGGTGGTAAATCTGATACAGCCCACCGAAGTCATAACCCCGGTCATAGCAGATTTGCAGGGCTTCCTTCTCCGTGATTCCCCAATCCACCAGCGGATAGCGCTCGCTTTTGATGCGCTTCGGCTCATCTGCGGCGATACCCACATAACTCACGGCCCGGTATTGTCCTTTCAGCCGGTTGATTTCCTTATGGATGAGATGCGTTTTCAGCTGCCCCGTACACCAGCGCACACGGGGACCGGGCCAGCCGTTTCCGTATAGAGAAACACCCAGCCGCTGCCGGTTTTCAATGCTGGCCGGTCGCTGCTTCTTTTCCTCAAACATCAGCCACTCAAAGCCTTTGGGATGGCGCAGCCACGTCAGATGCAGACCTCGCTCTGCAAACAGATAGTCGTTCAACTTTTGCAGATGCTCATACATTTCCGGGAATTCCATGCCTGTATCTGCCGTCAGGACCGCTTGGATCGGCAGTCCCCGCTCAATCATGAGCAGCAGCATAGCGGTGCTGTCCTTACCGCCGGACAGGGATACCGCATGGAACAGCTCCTTTTCTTCCGTTTGATTGCTCATACCCATTCCGTCTCCTTTCACCTCGGTATGTAAAAAGGGACGGCCAATCCGGCCGCCCCCTTGGGATTCGTTCTTTGAAAATGCAGGAGTGCAAACACAAGACCGACACTGCGACGATTTGTTCCACTCCATGAAACTACCCCCACACTGAATGTTCAGCATGGGGGCGGCGCTTTTATTCTGTAATGTACATTTGACTATAAATATCCAGAATAGAGTCTTTCGAGCGGCGAATACCTATATCCGTTAAACGAATGTCCTCCTGCCGCATTTGTGCTATAAACCGAGTAATATCCTCCATTATAGACTGCGGGACAGGTATTCTCCGATTTTCTCGTACAAGTTGGAACAGGCGAAACACATCCAGACGGTGTTTCTTGATGTCACGTGCGTTTACATGGATTCCTTCTGCTTTCTTGCTTTTCAAATCCAGCCAAGCTCTCATTTTCAGCGGAATAATATGTTCAGCATCTAATATGGAGATACCATCTGTAACTGTTCGTCCATCCAGAAGAAAGTGGTAATAATCATCATTGAGCAAAATCGCTGACAAGCTGGAAACTTCATCATCAATATGCAGCGGCATCAAGTGTGTATCTGGCTGCAAGACCACATTGCTTTGTGGCCTTGAAAATAATTCAATCATCTTGGGGTAAGCAGGGTTCGTTGGGTCCACAAAACGATAGAACTCCGGTTGACCGTTACTGCGTTGCCTGGCCTGATAGCCACCAGCTTCAATAAAAGCCCAAAAGGCTTTTGCAAAGTCTGTCGTTAAAGCCTCGACGATCAGCACCATGTCGATGTCAACGGTTTGCCTGAAATCAAGTCCTGCATCGTTCATCAGAAGATCACAGGCAAAGCCTCCAATTACAGTATATTGCTCCTTAAAATGATTGAAGTGCTCTCGGAATATATCTATGCCATTTACCATTTCGTTCTCCTTTATTCTTCCTCTTTGATTGGTAGTCCGTGCTTTTGCCGAATTTCATCCAAGCACGTCTGAACTCGTTCGTTTGGGTCGTTGTCCATGCTGAGCAGCAATGAAATGTCATCTACACAGCCGTCTCTCTCCAAAATGATCGGGTCATAGGACCACACTTCAATAACAGCACCGCCAAAGTCTTCAAAATACTGTTTTGTGCAGATATCTTCTGCTGGGATTTTTGCCGCCTCCTTTTTGGAAATCGCAATAGCACCATCCTGATCGTTTACCCCAATCATGGATTGCCGTGCCAGCGCCCGTATTCCACTTGCAATTGGATGCTCGATTTGGGCGGTTCCTTTTACGTAAAGAATTCGATCAACAGGCGTTTTCAGTCGCCCGTATGCTTTTTCCAAAAGTTCTGATTTGGTGTATGCCGTTGTGATCCATTTATTCGTGCCTTCTGCTGTTTGCGAGATCAGACCCGAAGCAGAGAGGTCATTGATTGCCCTTGTACAGGTCGCCTTTGAGAGCGAAAGTGCCTTTGCAATCTGTGTCAGATTTACGGACCCAGTATTCTCTGCATAGTATAAATATAGAAATACAAGCTGTGTACCGGGTGCCATTTTTGCCATAATGGCAGCGTCCGCCTTGAATTGCTCATGAAAAGCGCACCCCCAAAACGGAAGGTACACCTGCTGCGAAAGAGACACAAACGGGATGTGTTCTTCCAGCATACTCCGTCGTTGTAACGCAGACAGGTTGTCTAAGCACAGTGCACAGGGAAGAGAACAAAGTTCCTGAAACTTCTTCAACTGCTTTTTTAATGTAGGCAATCGCCAAGAAGAGCCATTTGGCTTCAAAAGAACACACGCATGGTCTCCCCAACTTAACAATTGGGGGGTATATCCGTCCTTGATATAGTAGGGCGTGTCATCCGTGTAGTCGAATCCCTTCACTGTAATATCGGGGCCGAATACTAATTTAAGGAAAGATAGCATATCAGAAAGACTCCTTCGCTTCCGCCTTTTGTTTCACTTTTTCTTAATTGTACCGTTAAAACTGAAACTTGTCAAGTGAATACGAAACAATTGAGTAGATGGCACACAAACAGTATAGCCATTTATTCACAAATACCATCCTGTTATTGTTGGTTCACGCCGAAAAACTTTTCTTTCCCATAGAAAAAAGGGCGGCCGATCTGGCCGCCCCTTGGCGCTTATTTTTTACGCTTGCGCATCAGCAGTATAGCCGCAGCGCCGATGCCGGAAATGCCCAGCAGACCCAGCCACAGTGCCATGTGGCTGTTGTCTCCGGTCTGCGGCACCTCCAGTGCGGGCTTCTTTTCATTGTGCATCTCCACCTCCGTTACGGCTCCCTCAAAAACGGAGGCCGTCTTGTCAGCGGGGAGGAGATACCCGTCCGAACTGCCGTCCCGCACCTCGGATACGGTGTAGTCCCCGATACGCAGGCCCTCGACGAGAATGAAGCCCTCCGCATCGGTCTGGAACACCTGGTCATAGCCGTTGGCCCCGGTAACACGGAAGGAAAATCCTTCCAGCTTTCCGTCCGAGGAGGTCTTGACGATCCGGAGCGACCCCACCTGCGCCGCATTGACAAAGCCCTTTCCGGCTTCATTTTCCACGGTCACGGTTTCGCCGTCCGTGGTGATGGCAAAATAGTAGGCATTTTCGTCCAGATAAAAGCCCTCCGGGGCCTTGGTTTCCTTTGCAAAATAGCCGCCGTAGCAGAGGCCGGTCAGGGCGTACTCGCCGCCGCCCAATTCTTCCATCGTACCCAGCAGTTCGTCCTCATCGTCCAGTTCCTGATTGCGGTTGCTGTCACGGTAGACCTCGAACACGGCTCCTTCCAATTTGTTTTCCGGGTAGTCCTTGTCCACCTTTGTGAGGGCCACGCTGCCCCGGATGACCTGTTCGGCCACATCCAGCGCAATGGGATTGTGCTCCGCTGTATAGTGCTGCGGCTTTGCGCCGACCGGGTACACGGTATTGTCCAGCAGATAGCCCTCGCTGGGGGAGAGTTCCCGGATGGTCCAATCGTCTCCGCAGACATAATCCGTGGTGGTAAACTGGCCGCTTTCGTCGGTGATGTAGGTGCCCACCAGTTCCTCGCCTTTGAAAACGCCGTAGACGGCACCGGCAAGGGTAGCGTCTCCCTGCGGCAGACCCGTTTCGGCGTCCCACTTGGTGACGGTGGCGCTCCACTTTTTCAGGACATTGCGGACCTCTGCCTGTGTGACCGTGTTCCACTCCACCGCCGTCGTCTGGTCCTCCGGGACAACATAACGGATGCCCGTATCCACCTCGGAGAGGATGTAGTCCGTGCCAATGAGCACGTCGGAGAACACCGCTTTTCCGTTGCTGCCGGTCACGGCGTATTCGTCCACCGGAAGCCCGGCAAGGGACGTGCCGGTCAGATGGAACTTTACGCCCTCGTTCAGGCCGTCCTCAGCGGTCTTGACCACCTCCAGACTGCCCCGTTTCAGCGTGTTGTGGAAGGTCACGGTGGCAATCTGACCGGAGAGCACGGTCACTTGGCGCACCTCTTGGGGTTCATATCGTTCACTGCTCTGTTCCGTCACGGTATAAACGCCGGGATGGAGGTCATCGAGCTGCATTTCGCCGGTTGCGTTGGTCGTCACGGTCTGCTCCGTACCGCTGCCGGAAACGGTGAAGGCGATGCCGTCAACCTTCCCGTCCTCGCTGGTTTTGATGATCTTGACGCTGCCATAGCTGACCTTCAGGTGCAGATAGGCGTACATGGGGTCACTGACGGTATCCCGGAAGGTGACGACATCCTGCATGGTGCCGTCGGGGCCATAGTGACCGTCGCTCCAGACCACTACGCCCTGACGGGTATTGTTTCTGACGGCGGTAATGGTCACGCCATCTGCGGGAGCCGTCTCGGCGGAGATGGTCAGGTCGTTCCCATCGACTGCAAAGGACATATCCGACTGAGCCGAAGAGAAGGCATATCCGCCCAGGACGCCGTTGGTGTCTGTCAGGGTGGCCGTGTAGCGACTGCCGTCCCAACTCAGTTCAACCGTCTGTGCATCCTCCTCGCTGCGGTCCATGAAGCTGGGGACAACGGTGTGCTTTTTCACGCTGGCCTCGATGCTGTCATAGTAGGCGGAGAAGCGGCCACAGAGCGGATGGGAGGTGCGGTAGACGGATTTTACGGCATCGGCGCTGCCGGGGTCAATATGCTCGAAGTCCGCATCCCGCTCCCCGACAACCGTTTCCCACACCAGCACCTGCGTGGCCATCATGTGGGCCAGCTTATCGGCATCTGCCTCATTCTGAGAACGCCAGTCGAGGGAGAGATTCCCCTGATAGCCGTACTGCATGATGCGGCCAAGGAGGGTTTTCATGGTTCGGCCATCAATGGTGCGGTTATATTCGGCTGGGAAGGCATCCCAATAGTCCTCCCCGTAGCTTTCGTAGGACCGGTACAGATTGCGGGGAACACCCGGCTCGATGCAGTAGCAGGCCGGGCCATCGAAGGAGCCGATGGTGTGCAGCGTGGTCATCCATGTTGCCTCGCCGGATGTCCAGCCGTTCATGTAGTGCAGCTCGTCGTGGCCCCATGTGCCGCTGTAATCCAGATTGGCGTCGCCGTCTCTGGGGAACGCCACCGAGTACGAATCCGCCGTTTCTCCGGTGGATGCTGCGGCATAGGCCGTCACGCCACTGCTGAGAATGGCGGTGAAGCAGATCAGCAGGGCCAGCAGCCCGGAAATGCTTCTGCGATAGAGTTTTTTCATTTGTTTGACCTCCTGAGAGTAAAAATAAAAAGCACCATCCGAAAAAGGATGCTGCTTTCTGTACGATATGGACTTGTAGGGAAATCTCTTTTTCAGCTGGTACAGCCGGTAGGAAGGGGGTGAGGTGTGGAGAGGGGGAGCGGAAAAACCGGCCCCGGCACATGGCCCGTCCAATGGGCAGACCTGCCCCTGGGCGGAAGATTCAGCGTTCCATCTCCCGCTGCCGCTTTCTGTAATAGTCCAGCGCCTTGATGATCGTATCCTCCATAGTCCGTGCGGGCGTCCCCGGCTTGAAATATTTGCTGATACGCTCCTTGGGTATCCGAAATTGTTCCTTCTGGTTGGGCTTTTCCTCCTCCATGATGGACAGGATCACCGCATCGGTCAGCTTTCCGTCTCGGCTGAACGCCTTCATCTTAATGGCCTGTGCAAGCGACGGCGTGCAGTCCTCGCGTCCCATGGTGTCATAAAGCGCGCTCTGCTCCTGTTCGGTAAGGTAAGAAAGCTCCACCGCAGGGCGAAAGGCGATCCGACCGTCATCCACCATGTCCAGAATTTCCGGGATGAGGTTGGTGAGGCGGATATAGCGGTCAACTTGTGCTCGGCTATCACCTGTTGCTTGTGCGATTACTGCACTCGTCCGTAAATTTGTCTCCAGTGGAGACAAATTTTCTTTACTTGGTCTACCCGCCTGCCTTCGCATGGCATCCAGCTTCATTTTGTATGCAAATGCCTTTTCCGACGGCAATACGCGCTCGCGCTGGAGATTGCTGTCCACCATGATAATAACGGCTTCATCGTCTGTGAGGTCGCGCACGATGCAGGGAATCGTGTCCCGTCCTGCCAGTTCGCTGGCCATCTTGCGCCGGTGCCCCGACACCATCTGATAGCTGCCGTCCTCCAGCTGCCGCACAAGCCCCGGCACCAAGACGCCGTACTGCCGCACGCTCTCCGCCATTTCCAACATGGCCTCGTCCTGCTTTACCTTGAAGGGATGCTCAGGAAAATCGCTGATTTGGGAAATCGGTATATCCTGCACGCTGTCGCGCTTGGCTTCGTCCCGCTGCTCCTGCGTGGTAAACAGGCTATCGAGCGATGTCAGCAGGCCGGATGCGTTGCTTTTCGCCAATGCCTTCCACCTCCTTCACCAGGGTGCCGTAGGCTCTGGCGGCACGTCCGTTCGGCTCATGCCGGAAAATGCTCTTGTCTGCCGTGCTGATCTCCGCCAGCCGCACGGTGGAGGGGATGACGGCTTCCAGCACGGGCAGGTATTTGCCGAAATTTTCTTTTACCCCGGCCACAATATCTCTGCGGAAGTTCGTGTCATTGGCCATCGTCAGGAATACGCCGCCGATTTTCAGCTTGGGATTGATCTGCTGGCGGATGCTCTGTACCGTGCCCACAAGCTCCGTCATATCCTCAGCGGCCAGATAGTCCGCCTGTACGGGGATAAGCACATAGTCCGAAGCCGACAGAGCGTTGATGACCAGCATCCCCAGCGACGGGCGGCAGTCCAGCAGCACATAGTCGTAATTTCCCTTGATGCCCTCCAGATAGCGCTTGAGCACGGTTTCCCGGCTCATAACATTGACCAGTCCCACCTCCACCGCCGATAATCTGCGGTTGGCGGGAACGAAGTCAAAGCCCTCTGGGTGGTGCAGGATTTCCGGATGCTCCGGGCCGCTCTGGTTTTGCACGACGGCGTTCATCTGCTCGGACAGGGTGTGGGGCAGGTCGTGGGGCCTGCGCTGACCCAGCATCTTCGTGAGATCGCCCTGCGGGTCCGCATCCACCAGCAGGACCTTCCTGCCGTCCATAGCCAGCCCCGCACCGATGCAATAGACGCTGGTGCTCTTGCCGACGCCGCCCTTTTGGTTGGCGACGGCGATCACTTTACAATTCGCCACTTTGGGATTCCTCCTGTCTGTAAATTTAGCTGTCTGCGGCGATGGCGGACAGCTATGTAATGCCGGGTATAGAAAAAGCCGTGTGGCTTTTGACAGCTACACGCCTTTCCTTATGTACACGATATTCAGATGTAGACTCGCTTCGTCTTGGCATCCAGCAGGGCAAGGATAACTTCATCTACGATGTCGGTGTACCGCCCCTGTCGGGTGAGTTTGTTTTTGAAACGAATAAGTGCGTCGAGGATCACACCGTATTCCTCGCGGCTGAGATACAAGGTATAGGTTTTTCGTTTCATGTGTCATCCCTCCTTACACGGACAGCATAACAGATTGCGTTCCGTTTATCAATTCTGCGGCGGCATTTACCCTGCGAAAAAAGATAAAGTTCATTCGGCTTGGTCAAACCGTTTCAAACCGTGCCAAAGCCATTATTTCCGAAAAGGCGGGGCGCAGTATTCATTTTCTATGCAGAGGCGATCTGCTCCGAGTGGCCACATGAGCAGCCCGAAAATTAACCCATCCGTTAACAGTTTCGGGGTCAAAAACGGCATTTAGCCCATCGTTAACATGTAAAAAACACGTCAAACCTTGTCAAATTCCATCAGATTTTCCGAAAACAGAACAAATGCTGCAGATATAGGAAAATCCCGGAAAACGAGAGTTTTCCGGGATTTTGATTGCTTTGAAGTTGTAAAATCGGCAGAAATCAGCGCTTGCTGAACTGAGGTGCGCGACGAGCGGCTTTGAGGCCGTACTTCTTACGCTCCTTCATACGAGGATCGCGGGTCAGGAAACCGGCCTTCTTCAGGACGGGACGGAACTCGGGGTTCACCAGCAGCAGGGCGCGGCTGATGCCGTGACGCAGGGCGCCGGCCTGGCCGGAAACGCCGCCGCCTTCCACGGTGGCAACGATGTCCACCTTACCCAGGGTATCGGTGGCGTTCAGGGGCTGGCGGACCACCATCTTCAGGGTCTCCAGGCCGAAGTAATCGTCGATGTCGCGGCCGTTGATGGTGATGGAGCCGGTGCCGTTGGGGAACAGGTGCACCCGGGCCACGGAGGACTTTCTGCGGCCGGTGCCGTACAGATAGGGATTCTTGGACTGATACATGTTTCTTCTCCTCCTTACTTGACCAGCTCGGGCTTCTGGGCCTCGTGGATGTGCTGCTCACCGGCATAGATGTGCAGGCGCTTCAGGGAATCCTTGGTAACGGTGTTGCGGGGCATCATACCGCGGACGGCCACGCGCATGGCCAGCTCGGGCTTCTCCTGCATCAGCAGGCGATACTTGGTCTCCTTCAGACCGCCGATCCAGCCGGAGTGGGTGCGGTAGTACTTCTGCTCCATCTTGTTGCCGGACAGGGTGGCCTTGCCGGCGTTGATGACGATGACGTTGTCGCCGCAGTCGGCGTGGGGGGTGTAGGTGACTTTACCCTTGCCGCGCAGCAGGTCGGCCACGATGACGGCGGTCTTGCCCAGGGGCTTGCCGGCGGCATCAACGACGTACCACTTGCGCTCAATAGTGGCCTTGTTTGCCATATAAGTGGACATGGTGTTTTCCTCCAATTTATAGAATGTATTGCTTTACTTTTCCGGGCTCCCTTGCTATGATTGGGAGGGAGAAATGCGCCGAACGCGCAAGGATATTTATAGCATATCCCGGGAAAATTGTCAACACCATTTTAATTTACGATAGCAACATCTGGCATTTCCTCTCGTTTTCTCCCGATATCTCCCGTTTTCTCAAATGGCAATTTCATTTTTCCTTGGAGGGCTTTGTATATGCAGAAGATTTTGGGACAGGTGCGCCGCTGCGTGGAGGATTATCACATGATCGACGCCGGAGACGTGGTGGCCGTGGGCGTGTCCGGCGGCAAGGACAGCCTGGTGACGCTGACGGCTCTGGCCCGGCTGCGGGCCTTTTATCCCATCCCCTTCACCGTCCGCGCCATCACCCTGGAGACCGGCGCCCCCGGCATAAGCTTCGACGCCGTGGCGGACCTGTGCCGGCAGCTGGAGGTGCCCTATACCCGCATCCAGGTGCCGGTATACGACATTGTGTTCAACGAGCGGAAGGAGAAGAACCCCTGCTCCCTGTGCGCCAAGCTGCGGCGGGGCAGCCTGAACACGGCCCTTACAGACCTGGGCATCCGGAAGATCGCCCTGGGCCACCACTATGACGACGCCATTGAGACCCTGCTGATGAACCTGCTGTTCGAGGGGCGCATCGGCTGCTTCCAGCCGGTGACCTACCTGGACCGCACCGGCATCACCCAGATCCGCCCCCTGCTGTACTGCCGGGAGGAGGAGATCCGCCGGGTGGCCCGTCGGCTGGAGCTGCCGGTGGTGGAGAACCCCTGTCCCGCCAACGGACACAGCCGCCGCCAGGAGGTGAAGGAGCTCATCGCCGGGCTGGAGGGCCGGTATCCGGATATCAAGCAGAAGCTGTTCGGCAGCCTCCAACGCTACCCCCTGTACGGCTGGAATCTTCACGAGGAGGAGCGGTAACATGAAAACCAGACTGGGCGGCCGCACCTGGGCGGCCCTGCTGACCTTCGGCCTGTTCGGACAGATCGCCTGGGTCATCGAGAATATGTATTTCAACGTGTTCCTGTACAACACCATCTCCGGGGACACGTCCATGATCGCCGCCATGGTGGCCTGGAGCGCCGTCACCGCCACCGTCACCACCCTGGTGATGGGGGCCCTCAGCGACCGGCTGGGGCGGCGGAAGGCCCTGATCGTCATCGGCTATCTGCTGTGGGGCGTCAGCATCGGGGCCTTCGCCTTCATCAAAAGAAGCCCCCTGGCCGGTGCGGCCCACAGCGCGGCGGTGCTGGTGGTGGTGATGGACTGCGTCATGACCTTCTTCGGCTCCACCGCCAACGACGCCGCCTTCAACGCCTGGGTCACGGACGTCACCGTGCCGGAAAACCGGGGCCGGGTGGAGACGGTGCTGGCCATTATGCCGCTGGTGGCCATGCTGGTGGTGTTCGGGGCTCTGGACAGCCTGACCCAGGCCGGGAACTGGCAACTGTTTTTCCTGATCGTGGGCGGCATCACCTGCCTGGGCGGCGTGCTGGGCTGCTTTTTCATCCGGGAGCCGGACCTGCCCCGGGGCCAGGGCAGCTATTTTGCCAACATTCTGTACGGCTTCCGTCCCGCCGTTGTCCGGGACAATCCGCAGCTGTACCTGTCCCTGGCGGCGCTGGGGGTATACTGCATGAGCCAGCAGGTGTATATGCCCTACCTCATTATCTATATCCAGAGGTTCCTGGGCATCACGGACTATACCCTCCTGCTGGCGGGGGTGCTGATCGTCAGCTCCGTGCTGTCGGTGCTGGCCGGGCGGCCCATCGACCGCTTCGGGAAGCTCCGCTGCCTGGTCCCGGCGGGGATCCTGGGCTTTGCGGGCCTTGTGCTCATGTACTTTGCCCGGGGCCAGTGGTTCGTCCTGGCGGCGGGCATCGTGATGCTGGGCGGCGGCATGGTGGTCTCCGCCTGCTGCAACGGTCTGATCCGGGACTATACCCCGGCGGGAAAGGCCGGCCTGTTCCAGGGCATCCGCATCGTGTTCCAGGTGCTGCTGCCCATGGTCACGGGGCCGTATATCGGTGCGGCGGTGATCCGGGGCACCGGCATGACCTATGAGGACCTGGGCACCGTGAAACAGGTGCCCACGGCAGAAATTTTCCTGGCGGCAGCCGCCGCCCTGGTGCTGCTGGCCATTCCGGCGGCCCTGCTGAAGCGGAAGGAGACGGTAAAATGACGGCGCTTTACACCCCCTGGGGGGAGCATCCGGACAAAACCTGCCCCCTGCCGGAGTATCCCCGGCCCCAGCTGCGGCGGGACAGCTATCTCTGCCTCAACGGCCTGTGGGACTACACCGTGGAGGACGGCGATGAGTATTCCCGCCGCCGCAGCGGAAAGATATTGGTGCCCTTCTCGCCGGAGAGCCTGCTGTCCGGCTGTGATTTCCGGCTGGAAAGCGGCGAGACCCTGTGGTATGAGCGGACCTTTACCCTGCCGGAGGGCTTCCGCCGGGACCGGGTGCTGCTGCACTTCGGCGCGTTGGATCAGTGTTGCCGGGTGCTGGTAAACGACCGCCCCGTGGGGGGCCATGAGGGGGGCTATCTGCCCTTCACCCTGGACGTCACCGACGCCCTGGTCCCCGGGGAGAACCGCCTGACCGTGGCCGTCACCGACGATCCCGACGGCGGGGTCCACGCCTTCGGCAAGCAGCGCCGGAACCGGGGCGGCATCTGGTACACCGCCCAAAGCGGCATCTGGCAGACGGTATGGCTGGAGAGCGTGGCGGAAAACTACATTCACTCCCTGCGGCTGACCCCGGACTATGACGAAAAAGCCCTGCGCTATGCCGTCCGGGCCGATGACCCCGCCGGAGCCCGGATCACGGTGCTGTGCGGCGGTCAGGTCATCGCCCGCAGCTGGGCCGATGAAAAGGGCCTGGGCGTGTGCCCCATTCCGGCGGAGCACTTCCGCCCCTGGAGCCCGGAGGACCCGTATCTGTACGATCTGGAGGTGACGCTGCCCTCCGGCGACCGGGTGGAAAGCTACTTCGGTATGCGGAAATTCTCCGTTATGGAGCATCAAGGCCGCCGGGTGCTGGCCCTGAACGACCAACCCTGCTTCCAGTCGGGCCTGCTGGACCAGGGCTACTGGTCCGACGGGCTGTACACCCCTCCGGCGGATGAGGCCATGGTCTGGGACATTCAGACCGCCCGGGACATGGGCTTCAACATGCTGCGCAAGCACATCAAGATCGAGCCGCTGCGGTGGTACTATCACTGCGACCGGCTGGGGATCATCGTGTGGCAGGACCTGGTGTCCTGCTTCGAACGCTGGCAGACCCTGACCATGCAGGTGCTGCCCTTTCTGGGCCTCCACCTGAAGGACTGCCCCTCCGGGCGGCTGGGCCGGGCCGGAGAGGCCGGACGCCGGCAGTTCCTGCGGGACATGGAGGACACGGTGGACCTGCTGTATAACTGCGTGTGCCTGGGCCTGTGGGTGCCCTTCAACGAGGGCTGGGGCCAGTTCGATGCCCTGGCCGTCACGGACCGGCTGCGGACTCTGGACCCCACCCGGCCCATCGACCACGCCTCCGGCTGGCACGACCAGGGCGGCGGCGACCTGAAAAGCCGCCATGTGTACTACCGCCCCGTGCGCCTGCGGGGGGACGGACGGCGGGTGCTGGCCCTGACGGAATTTGGGGGCTACAGCCTGCAATGCCCGGGACACCTGGCCTCGGACAAAAAATTCGGCTACCGCATGTATGACCATGCGGCAGCCTGGATGGACGCGGTGGAGCGCCTGTATGAAACGGAGGTCCTGCCCCTGATCGAAAGCCAGGGCCTGTCGGCGGCGGTGTATACCCAACTGTCCGACGTGGAGGACGAGGTCAACGGCCTGGTGACCTACGACCGCCGCCTGTGCAAAATGGACCCCGCCCGCATGCGGAAAATCAACAGCAAGCTGCGCTTTTAGCGCAATATATTGCCGAAAACAACGGATTTCCCCCTATGTAGCAAAAGCCTCGCAGAGTTTGCCGCCCGCAGCAGACTGCAACCCCTTTGTTCAAAAAGTGGTTCCACCACTTTTTGAACAAAACTCAAAGCACCCACTGCAAAAGCAGCAGCAGGCCGAAGCCCGGCAGGCCCAGCACGCCGATCAGCAGTCCGTTGAACAGATTGAGCCCCAGCTGAAGCCCCGGGGCCAGGCGGCCCAGCAGCCACAGGGCCCCGAAGCCCAGGGCCGCGTTGCCCGCCACCCGGAAGACCAGCTTCAGGGGGCTTCTGGCCAGGCGCAGCACCCCCAGCAGCATAAACAGTCCCCCCACGCCCAGGGCGAGCTTTTCTAAGACGGACACGCGGTGCCTCCCTTCATGGCGGCTGCCGCCGCGCAGGGCTCCTGACCCAGCTGGGCCTTGATGCACCGCAGCAGATAGTCGCTGCGGGCCTTCAGGGCGTTGATCTCATAGATGCTGGCCTCCACCAGCTCCGGGGCCGTGACAAAGTTGAACTTGTCATAGGCGTTGCGCAGAGCCTGGTTGGTCTGGTGCAGCTCCTGGCGCAGCTCCTCCAGCGTGGGGGAAACGGCCTGATTTTTCTTCTTTTCCATGGTGATCCCTCCTGGCACATGCCTGTAACCTATTTGTACGGTTATTTTGGACAGATATGACAGGCTTTAACCCGGGGGACAAGCAAAAATTTCCGGGAGGTGCGGAGAATGCACGAGGAATATATGCGCCAGGCCCTGGACCTGGCCCGGCAGGCCGCCGCCTGCGGCGAGGTGCCAGTGGGCTGCGTCATCGTCAAGGACGGCGCGGTGGTGGGCCGGGGCCGCAACCGCCGTGAGGAGCGCCAGGCCGCCTGGTCCCATGCGGAGATGGAGGCCATGGCCCAGGCCAACCGCGCCCTGGGCACCTGGCGGCTGGACGGCTGCACCCTGTATGTGACCCTGGAGCCCTGCCCCATGTGCGCCGGGGCCATTCTCAACGCCCGGGTCAGCCGGGTGTATTTCGGGGCCCGGGACCGGGAGATGGGAGCCTGCGGCGGGGTGATGAACCTGTTCATGGAGGACTTCCCCCATCCCCCCGCCCTGGTGGGCGGCGTGCTGGAGGAGGAATGCGCCCGGGTCCTGCGGGAATTTTTCCGGGGCCTGCGCAAGAAGTAAAATTTCCCTTATTTTCCCGTTGACAAAACCGGGAAAAGTGGCTATATTATGTCATATCGAGTGCAAATGCAGTGATGGGGACCAGTAGCGCTCCCTCCCGATGCCAAGAGAGCCGCCGTTTGGTGCAAGGCGGCCACGGGGGAAGCCGCGAATATCACCCCGGAGCATCCGGCTGAAACGGCATACCCGGATTAGGTGCGGACGGCGGAGGGCCGTTATCATCCCTCGCCCACGGATGGTGGGGCAGAGCGGCTGCGCCCCGGCGCGGCAACAAGAGTGGTACCGCAGAGGTTTTCCGGCCTTTGTCTCTTATGGGAGACAAGGGCCTTTTATTTTTTGCAATATAAAATGTCATGTTTATAATGGAGGTAACACATGGAGTACAAAAAGACGCTGAATATGCCCAAGTCCGGCTTTCCCATGCGGGCGGGCCTGCCCAAGCGGGAGCCGGAGATGCTGCGCTATTGGGAGCAGCTGGACCTTTACAACGAGCTGCTGAAGAAGAACGAGGGAAAGCCCCTGTTCTCCCTCCACGACGGCCCTCCCTTCTCCAACGGCGCCCTGCACATGGGCCACGCCCTGAACAAGGCCCTGAAGGACTTCATCAACCGCAGCTATGCCATGCGGGGCTATTACACCCCCTATATCCCCGGCTGGGACAACCACGGCATGCCCATTGAGTCCGCCATCATCAAGCAGAACAAGCTCAACCACAAGGCCATGAGCGTGGCGGATTTCCGCACCGCCTGCCACCAGTTCGCCGACCACTATATCGACGTCCAGCGGGAGGGCTTCAAGCGCATGGGCGTGGTGGCCGACTGGGAGCACCCCTACAAGACCATGGACCCCGGCTTCGAGGCCCGGGAGGTCCGTGTGTTCGGTCAGATGTATAAAAACGGCCACATCTACAAGGGCCTCAAGCCTGTGTATTGGTGCCCCCACGACGAGACCGCCCTGGCCGAGGCCGAGATCGAGTATCAGGACGACCCCTGCACCACGGTGTATGTGAAGTTCCCCATGAACGACGACCTGGGCAAGCTCTCCCACCTGGACAAGAGCAAGCTGAGCTTCGTCATCTGGACCACCACCATCTGGACCCTGCCCGGCAACCTGGCCATCGCCCTGCACCCCGACGAGAGCTACGCCGTGGTGAAGGCCCCCAACGGCGAGCTGTATATCATGGCCGAGGCCCTGACGGAGAAGGTCATGGGCATCGGCGGCTTCGACAGCTATGAGATCGTGGAGACCCACCCCGGCTCCTTCTATGAGAATATGCTGGCCAGCCATCCCTTCCTGCCCAAGACCAGCCGCCTGGTGCTGGCGGACTATGTCACCATGGACTCCGGTACCGGCTGCGTCCACACCGCCCCCGGCTTCGGCGCCGACGACTATCAGACCTGCCTGCGCTACGGCATGGACATGGTGGTCCCCGTGGACGACCAGGGCCGCCACACCGACTACGCCGGCAAGTACGCCGGTATGAAGACCGAAGAATCCAACCCCGTGATCCTTCAGGATATGAAGGAGGCCGGTTCCCTGTTTGCCAGCCAGGAGATCGTCCACAGCTATCCCCACTGCTGGCGCTGCAAGAAGCCCATCATCTTCCGGGCCACCCCCCAGTGGTTCTGCTCCGTGGAGTCCTTCAAGGACGACGCCATCGCCGCCTGCGAGGACGTCCGCTGGGTCCCCTCCTGGGGCAAGGACCGTCTGCGGTCCATGGTCCTGGAGCGCACCGACTGGTGCATCAGCCGCCAGCGCCGCTGGGGCCTGCCCATCCCGGTGTTCTACTGCAAGGACTGCGGCAAGCCCATCTGCACCGACGAGACCATCGACGCCATCGCCAATATCTTTGAAAAGAAGGGCTCCAACGCCTGGTTCGAGATGGAGGCGGAGGATATGCTGCCGGAGGGCTTCACCTGCCCCCACTGCGGCAAGAGCGCCGGCTTCGAGAAGGAGAGCGACACCCTGGATGGCTGGTTCGACTCCGGCTCCACCCACTACGCCGCCATGGAGCGGGACCAGGGCTTCTGGCCTGCCACCATGTATATCGAGGGTCTGGACCAGTATCGCGGCTGGTTCCAGAGCTCCCTGCTGGTGGCCGTGGGCGCTCTGGGCCGGGGCGCGCCCTTCAAGGAGTGCCTGACCCACGGCTGGACCGTGGACGGCCAGGGCCGCGCCATGCACAAGTCCCTGGGCAACGGCATGGACCCCGCCGAGATCTTCAACAAGTACGGCGCGGACCTGCTGCGCCTGTGGGCCGGCTCCTCCGACTATCATGTGGACGTCCGCTGCTCCGACGACATCTTCAAGCAGCTGAGCCAGAATTATCTGAAGTTCCGCAACACCGCCAAGTTCTGCCTGGACAACCTCACCGGCTTCGATCCGGAGCAGCTGGTGGCCGCCGCCGATATGCAGGAGCTGGACCGCTGGGCCGTCACCCGGCTCAACAGCCTGATCCGCCGGGTGTTCGACAGCTACGACGCCTACGAGTTCCACGCCGTGTCCCACGCCATCAACGACTTCTGCGTGGTGGACCTGAGCTCCTTCTATTTCGACATCATCAAGGACCGCCTGTACTGCGACGGTGAGCACAGCGCCAGCCGCCGCAGCGCCCAGACCGCCCTGTTCCTGATCCTGGACGCCATGACCCGGATGTTCGCCCCCATCCTGGCCTTCACCTGCGAGGAGATCTGGCTGGCTATGCCCCACCGCAGTGCCGACGACAGCCGCAGCGTGCTGTTTAACTGCATGGTGCAGCCCTACGAGGACTACGCCCTGCCCCAGGACGCCATGGACCGCTGGGCAAGGATCGCCGCCGTCCGCACCGCCGTCAACGGCGCTCTGGAGCAGGCCCGGGCCGACAAGACCATCGGCAAGAGCCTGGAGGCTGAGGTGGACGTCACCGTTCCCGCCGAGGACGCTTTCCTGGCGGAGCTGAACGCCGATACCCTGGCGGACCTGCTGATCGTGTCCCAGGTACGGGTCACCGTGGGCGACGCCCTGTCCGTCACCGTGGCCCCCGCCCAGGGCGTCAAGTGCGCCCGCTGCTGGAAGGTGCTCACCAGCGTGGGCACCGTGGCCGGGCACGACACCCTGTGCCCCCGGTGCGCCGCCGTGGTGAAGGCGCTGCCCGTGGTGGAATAATCGCCCATTTGATCTGACCAACGGGGCGGGGCCACTGTGCCCCGCCCCGGCTGAAATTTTCGGGCGGATGCGGCATCCGCCTGCGGAGGTAAAACGTGAACGACAAACAGGAAGCAAAATTCCAGGAGCTTACCGGCCGGCCGGTGGGCCATCTGGTGTGCAAAATGGCGGTCCCCACCATCATCAGCATGATGGTCACCGCCTGCTATAACATGGTGGACACCTATTTCGTGGGCCAGCTCCACAGCAACAGCGCCACCGGCGCGGTAGGCGTGGTGTTCTCCCTGATGGCGGTGATCCAGGCGGTGGGCTTCTTCTTCGGCCACGGCTCCGGCAACTATATCTCCCGCCAGCTGGGCCGCCATGAAACCGCCGACGCCGAAAAAATGGCCGCCACCGGCGTGACCCTGGCCTTTCTGGCCGGGTGTGTCATTCTGGCGCTGGGCCAGATTTTCCTGACGCCTCTGGCCCGGCTGCTGGGCTCCACGGACACCATCCTCCCCTACGCCCGCAGCTATCTGCGGATCATCCTGCTGGGAGCCCCGTATATGACGGCGTCCTTCGTGCTGAACAACCAGCTGCGCTTTCAGGGCAGCGCCGCCTACGGCATGGTGGGCATCGCCGCCGGGGCGGTGCTGAACGTGGGGCTGGACCCGCTCTTGATCTTCGGGCTGAACATGGGGGTGGCCGGAGCGGCTCTGGCCACCATCCTCAGCCAGCTGGCCTCCTTCTGCATGCTGCTTCTGGGCTGCGCCCGGGGCGGCAACCTGCGGATCCGGCTGAAAAACCTGTGCTTCCGCCGGGACCTGTTCCTGGAGATCGGCAAGGGCGGTCTGCCCTCCCTGTGCCGCCAGGGGCTGGCCAGCATCGCCACCATCTGCCTCAACCGCAGCGCCGGGCTGTACGGCGACGCGGCCATTGCCGCCATGAGCGTGGTAAGCCGGGCCATGATGCTGGCCCAGTCCGCCCTGATCGGCTTCGGCCAGGGATTCCAGCCGGTGTGCGGCTTCAACTATGGCGCGGGGCTGTATCACCGGGTGAAGGAGGGCTTCCGCTTCTGCGTCAAGTGGTCCACGGTGTTCCTGACGGCGGTTTCGGTGCTGGGCCTGGTCCTGGCTCCCCAGATCATCGCCGTGTTCCGCAACGACCCGGAGGTCATCGCCTTCGGGGCCCGGGCCCTGCGTCTGCAATGCCTGGTCTTCCCGCTGTGCGGCGTCATCGTCATCTCCAGCATGCTGACCCAGACCATCAACAAGGTCTGGCAGGCCTCGGTGCTGGCGGTGGCCCGGCAGGGACTGTTCTTCATTCCGGCAGTGCTGATCCTGCCCCATGTGCTGGGAGAACTGGGGGTGCAGCTGGCCCAGCCGGTGTCGGACGTGTGCGCCTTCGCCCTGACGGTGCCCCTGGTGCTGGGCGTCCTGCGGGACATGGACCGCCAGCAGCGCCTGGAAAAAATCCGATAAAAAAGACAGGCAGCGGGCCTCACAGCCTCGCTGTCTGTCTTTTTTCATACTTTACAGGGCGGCAGCGCCGATGATACCGGCGTCGTTGCCCAGCCGGGCTGCGGCGATGATGGGGATGGCCCCCTCCGGGCCGCCGAAGCAGTTTTTCTCCACATACCGGCGCACCGGGGCCAGCAGGCGCTCCCCCTGTCGGCTGATGCCGCCGCCGATGAGGATCACCTCCGGAGCCAGAGCGTTGACGATGTTGGTCACCCCCGCCCCCAGATAGTCGCAGAAGCGGTCCACCACGGCGTTGGCGGTCTCGTCTCCCCGGTCCGCCGCGTCAAACACGGTCTTTCCGGTGATCTCCTCCGCCCCCGCCAGCAGGGACTCCGGATGCTCCGCCGCCGCCTGCCGGGCCTGACGGATCAGGGCCGTGGCGGAGGAATACGCCTCCCAGCAGCCCCGGCGGCCGCAGGTGCAGGGCTCGCCGTCCAGCACCAGCAGGGTGTGGCCCAGCTCGGCCCCGGCCCCCCGCATACCGTCATAAATTTTCCCGCCGATGATGATGCCGCCGCCTACGCCGGTGCCCAGGGTGATGAGCACCACGTTGTCGTGGCCCACCGCCGCCCCAGCCACCTGCTCGGCAAGAGCGGCGCAGTTGGCGTCGTTGCTGAGGCGGCAGGGCACATGGAACCGCTCCTCCAACATCCGGCACACGGGAACGTGGTCCCAGCCCAGGTTATAGGCCCGCTCCACCACGCCCGCGGCGGAGTTGCAGGTACCCGGCGAACCGACGCCCATGCTGCGGCAGTCGCCGATGGACAGCCCGGCCTTGGCCAGGGCCGCCTCCACGGCGTCGCCCATATCCCCCACCACCTCCGCCGCCGGACGGCGGGCCAGGGTGGGCACGCTGACCCGGGAGACGATGGCGTGGCCGTCGTCCACCGCGCCCACGGCGATGTTGGTGCCGCCCAGATCAATTCCAATGCGAATCATATGATGTTCCTCCCATCCCAGGTGATGTGTTATACCCCGGCCATTTCCTTGGGGGCGGCCGTCTGGGCCGCCGGGACCAGGTCCTTGATGAAGCACCGGCGGCGCTTGTGCTGCTCCAGGGGGAAGCCCTGCCACTGGGTCTGGACCTTCTGATTCATCTCCAGCATGGGGCCGGTCTCGGCCCAGCGGATGCCCATGTCAAAGGCACCCCGCATCACCTGGCTGATGACCACGGCGTTAACGCCCTTGCTCTGCAGGTCCGGCCGCACGGCGATCAGCAGCAGATCCACGGTGTCGTTCTTCCGGAAGGCCTTCAGCAGATCCACCCATCCGGTGGGGAAGAGCCTGCCCTTGTGCTTGCGCAGGGCCTCGGCGATGCTGGGAGCCGCCACGCCGAAGGCCACCATCTCGTTTTCCTCGTTCATAACGAAGCAGGTGAGCTGTGGGTTGATCAGCGGGGCGAACTTCCCGGCATAGCGCTTGATCTGCGCCTCGGACAGCTCCACCGTGCCATACAGCGGGGAATAGGCCGTGTTCACCAGCTGGAACACCTGCCGCACCAGGCCGGGATAGTCCAGCCGGGTCCGGGCCTTCTTCACATGGAGCTTCTGCCGCTTGAGCACATAGTTGCTGAGCTTTTCCCACCGCTGCAGCACCGCCTCGTCGGTGGGGGCGGTGATCAGCTCCTCGATCCAGTCCACATCCTTGGCATAGCCCAGGGCCTCCAGATGATCCTTGTAATAGGGGTGGTTATAGTAAGTAAAGAAACAGCTGCGGCGGTCGAAGCCCTCCACCAGCAGGCCCTCCCGGTCCAGGTCCGTGAAGCCCAGGGGGCCGTGGATCTGGGTGCAGCCCAGCTGCCGGGCCCAGTCCTCCACCGTGGCAAACAGCGCCCGGGACACCTGGTAGTCGTCGATGAAGTCCACCTGGGTAAAGCGCAGGCGGTTGGTGTGCCACTTCTCGTTGGCCTTGCGGCTGAGGATGGCGCCGATGCGGCCCACGATCTCTCCGTCCCGCATGGCCAGCCAGCACCGGGCCTGGCAATATTCGAAGGCGGGGTTCTTTTTCCTGTCCCAGTCCTCCAGGTCGTCGTCATAGGTGCCCGGGATATACTGGGGCACGTCCTTGTATAATTCCATGGGATATTCCACAAACCGGCGCAGCTGCGCCTTGGTGGTCACCTCAACAATAGATACCATATCTGTCTCCTCCTTTCTTTCGGAGCACCTAACAGTTTACCGCCTTTTGCCGCCGATTGCAACCCGTTTGCCGCCGCCGCCCGGGAATTTCGGAAAAAAATCCCGGCAGCGGGATAAAAAAAGTGTTCCATATTGTGAAAAAATTTGCTATAATATCCTTGAACGCCCGCCGGTGAGGGAAAGCCGGCTTATTACGGATAGGAGGAATCATTATGATCAGAATCGGTATCATCGGCTGCGGCAAGATCGCGCAGGTGCGCCATCTGCCGGAATATGCCGCCAACCCCCATGTGGAGCTGGCGGGCTACTACGATTTGAACACCCAGCGGGCCCAGGAGATGGCCGCCCAATACGGCGGCAAGGTCTACGATTCCTATTTTGACCTGCTCAACGACCCCAGCATCGACGCCGTGTCTATCTGCGTGGAGAACCGCAGCCATGCGGAGATCACCACCTACGCCCTGTACGCCGGGAAGCACGTCCTGTGCGAAAAGCCCATGGCCGTGACCCTGGCGGAGTGCGAGTCCATGGTGGCCGCCGCCGAGCGCAACGGCAAGCACCTGATGATCGGCCACAACATGCGCTTCGACCCCGTCCACCGCAAGGCCAAGGAGCTGCTGGACGCGGGCATCATCGGCGACATCATCACCTTCCGGGCTACCATGGGCAACGCCGGCCCGGAGAACTGGTCCATGGAGGCCGGGAGCACCTGGTTCTTCGACAAGAAGAAGGCCGCCATGGGCGCTCTGTCGGACCTGGGCATCCACAAGGTGGACCTGCTGCAATACCTTACCGGTCAGAAGGTCATCGAGACCACCGCCAAGGTCATGACCCTGAACAAGCACACCGCCACCGGCGCGCCCATCACCGTGGACGACAATGCCCTGTGTATCCTGCGCATGAGCGGCGGCGCCGTGGGCACCCTGGCCGCCAGCTGGACGGTGTACGGCCACGAGTGCCAGTCCACCTGCCTGTACGGCACCAAGGGCATCATGCTCATCTATAACAACAACAATCCCGCCGCCCCCATCGAAGTCCGGAATCTGGACGGCACCAGCACCACCTACAACATCCCGCCGGAGACCAATTCCGGCGTCATCGACGAGTTTGTGGACGCCCTGGAGCAGAACCGGGAGCCGGAGGTCTCCGGCAAGGAGGCCCTGTCCACCATGCGGGCCATCTTCGGCAGCATCAAATCCTCCGAGATCGGCCGCACCGTCAGCGTCAACACCAGCTTCGTCAACCATCTGTAAGCAAAATGCTCCCCTCCGGCTCACACCGGAGGGGAGTTTTTTTGCTTTTCAGAAAAGCCGCCAGCCGAACAGGCACGACGGTGCTGCCATCATCGGCAGACATTTCGTAGGGTCCGCTGCCCTCAGCGGGCCGGGGCGGGGGATTTCTGCATTTTTCGTCAGTCCTGGCTCTCCCTTTGGGAGAGCTGTCGGCGCAGCCGGCTGAGAGGGAAAAGCATCAACCGCGCTTTCGGCAAGCAGAACAGCCCCCGGCGAAAGCCGGGGGCTGATTGCAGTCAAATATGTTCCTGATAAACGGCGGCCAGTAGGGTCAGGGCGGCCACGGCGGCCCAGAACAGGAGCTTCCTGCGCAGCATCCGCCGGAGCTTCATGGGGCTTTTACTCCGCCAGCTTGCGGCCCATGGCCTGGCAGGCCGCCAGCACATCGTCGTCCGGGGCCTCGCAGCAGGTGATGCTGTCGCACACCCGGTTGATGCCCGCGTCGTCGCAGTCCTTCTCCCAGCTGCGCATCCACTCGCCATCGCCCCAGCCGAAGGAGCCGAACAGGCCCACGGCCTTGCCGCCCATCTGGTTCTTGATGCTGTCGAACATGGGCTGGAACTCCATCTCCTCCAGCACCTCGCTGCCCATGGCGGGGCAGCCCATGGCCACGGAGGACACGCCGGAAAGGCTGGCGGGAGTCACCTGGTCCGGGGTCAGCAGGGCGGCGTCGGCTCCGGCGGCCTTCATGCCCTCCAGCACCGCGCCCGCCATGGCCTCGGTGTTGCCGGTGCCGCTCCAATAGATCACGAGAGTTTTTTTCATAGTTGTACTTCCTTTCTTGATATAACAACAGAATATTTCGTCAGACCGCCACTGCCAGCTGCTCCAGCCGCAGGCCGGTCTGCCACAGGGCGCAGTAGCGCTGGGTGCAGCGGCGGAACCGGTCAAACAGGGCCTGGGCCCGCTGCTGGTCGCCGTACACCTTCCACAGGCCCGCGCACTTGAAGTCCATGGCCCGGTGGTCGATGAACCCCTGCACGTCCTCCGGCGGATAGCTGAGGAACAGCCCCACCTCATGGGGAAAGTCCTCCTCCGTCCGCAGGCGCTGCACCAGCCGGGCCACGCACTGGCCGCAGCTGCCGCAGGGATACCCCGCCTGCCGCAGCAGACGGCAGGCCAGATCGTCCCCCAGGTCCCGGCACAGGGCCTGGGGCCGGTACAGATACAGCAGCGCCCGGCCGTCGTCCATCCGCATGGGCAGCAGACACAGCCCCCGGGGCACCAGCACCCGGTTCATCCGCCGGATGTCCGCCAGCAGCTGCTGGCGGGACTGGTACGGGCAGGGAAACAGGCTGCCGGTTTTGATCCCGGCCAGGGTGGGCGCGCACTGGCGCACCACCGTCTCCTCCGCGGGCCTCATCCGGCGTGCTTTTCCAGGATCCCCCGCAGAGCGGACAGGGAGCTGGTGTGGCAGCGCTCGATGATGGTGTCCTGGCCCTTCAGCTGGCTCAGGGCCCCCTGCACCATTTTGTGGGACATGGTGCCGGTGAAAAAGATCATCAGGTCGGGATTGCCCAGCTTGTTCCGCAGGCCCCCGGCAGGCTTGGTGAACACCTTGGCCTGGCACCGGTACGTCTGACAGAGCTCCTTGTACCGGCGCTCCATGCACTCGTTTCCTCCCAATATCACAACGCTCATAGCGGTCTCCTTTCTATGGTTAAGGTTCTTTAACCGTCGTATTGTAAAAACAGCGTCGCCTGGACGCCTTGTATGGTCTTATTATATGCAGAAGCAGGAGCCGTATCCACTCCAAAACGGCGGATACGGCTCCAAATTGATTTTTTTGCGGAAAGGGATCAGATGTCCCGGGCCGTGCGGTTGCAGTCGCAGCCGGCGGGGCCGAAGAAGTTCAGCCGCTTGTCACTGAGGCGGATGGTCACATCGTCGGAGGTGATGCACTCGCCGTCGAGACAGGTGACGATATCCGGCTTTTCAGACCGGATGCGGACAACCTTGGGGGCAACACACCGGGCCACATGGGGGAATTTATAGTACTGCCCCTTGGAATAGGGGCCAACGAACTTGATGAAGGCGCCCCGGCTGACCTTTTTCACCACCAGGGTGTTCAGCACGCCGTCGTCCATCCGGGCCTCGGCCACCGGCATGAACCCGCCGCCGTAATACCGCCCGTTGCACACGGACACCAGGGAGAAGTCGTCCTCGATGGTCTCGCCGTCCAGCTCCACGGTCCAGTGGGAGCCGATGCCCTTGAACAGGAAGTTCACCAGCAGAGAGGCGATATAGCTGCTTTTGCCGTCCAGAATGGGGCTTTCGCTGTATTTATGTACGTCCCGGGCCACCCGGGCGTCGATGCCGGAGCAGGCGATGGTCAGGGCCACCCGGCCGTTGACGTCGATGGCGTCCATGGGGAACTGGGGGCCGTCCCACAGGTTCTCGGCGTCCCGGAACTTGTCCATATCGCCGCCGAAGTTTTTCAGGAAGTCGTTGCCGGTGCCCACGGGGATCACGCTCATGGCGGCGTTGTCATAGCCGATGATGCCGTTTGCCACCTCGTTGACGGTGCCGTCGCCGCCGCAGGCGTAAAACCGCAGGGGCTCCCCGGTCTGACAGAGCTTCCGGGCGATCTCGGTGGCGTGGCCCTGTTTTTTGGTGAGGATGCACTGCACGTCCAGACCGTGAGCCGAGCGCAGGTGATCGGCCATTTCATAGATCCGCTGGCGGCTGTCATATTTCCCCGCGGTGGGGTTGATGATAAAGATGTGCTTCATTGCAGCACCCTCCCGGCAAAGTTTAAGATTCGGTTACAAACTGCAACCTATTGTAGCACGGCGGCAGAAAAGTATATGAACAATTTGAAAATTTCTGTAAAGTTTTCGTCAGGATTCGGCCGCCGGTTCAGGTTCCTGCCCATATTGTACACCGGTCCGGCCAAAATATCTACTGCAATTTTTGCAGGACACAGGCGGGATTTTGCTTGACACAGGCGGGACATCTCGCTATAATAAGCGTATGAATACAGCTAATACACATGAAAGGAGGCATAGCAGGTGATACGCTTGGATTACCGGGACGCCCGACCCATTTATGAGCAGGTGCGGGACGGCCTGCGCAGTATGATGGTGACAGGGGTGCTGGCGGCGGGGGAGAAGCTGCCGTCGGTGCGGAGCCTGGCCACGGAGCTGGCCATCAACCCCAACACCATCCAGCGGGCCTATTCCCAGCTGGAGACGGAGGGGTATGTATACACCGTGTCAGGCCGGGGCACCTTCGTCTGCGAGGTCCGGGAACAGAACCGGCAGCGACGGGCGGAGGTCACCGCCCGGGTGCAGCCCCTGATGGAGGAGCTGCGGGACCTGGGCATGACCCGGGAGGAATGGACGGACCTTTGGAAAGGAGGGGACAGCGATGCTTGAGGCAAAAAACGTGGTGAAAACCTTTGACGGCTTCCGGGCTCTGGACGGCGTCAGCATGACGGTGCCCCAGGGGGCGGTATACGGCCTGGTGGGCCCCAACGGCGCGGGAAAATCCACCATCATCCGGCACTTCACCGGCATATACCGGCCCGACAGCGGCGAAATCACCCTGGACGGGCAGCCGGTATACGAAAATCCCGCGGTGAAGGGCCGCATGGCGGCGATACCCGACGACTGGTACTTCTTCCCCCAGGCGAGCATCCGGGAGATGGCCCGGCTGTATGCCGGGACCCACCCCTTCTTCAGCTGGGACCGGTATCACAAGCTGCGGGAGGTGTTCCCCCTGTCGGAAAAGCAGCCCCTGCGGCGGATGAGCAAGGGCATGCAGAAGCAGGCGGCCTTCTGGCTGACCATGAGCTGCATGCCGGAGGTGCTGGTGCTGGATGAGCCGGTGGACGGCCTGGACCCGGTGATGCGGCGGCAGGTATGGTCCCTGCTGCTGGGGGACGTGGCTGACCGGGGCACCACGGTGCTGGTGTCCAGCCACAACCTCCGGGAGCTGGAGGATGTGTGCGACCATGTGGGGATTCTGAACAAGGGAAAGGTGCTGCTGGAGCGGAGTCTGTCCGACTTGCAGGACAACACCGTGAAGATCCAGGCGGCCTATGCCGCGGCGGAGGAACCGGCCCTGCCCCCGGAGCTGGAGGTGCTGCACCGGTCCGCCGTGGGAAGGGTGTATACCTACATCATCCGGGGCAAGCGGGAGGACATCCTGCACCGGATGCAGGCCCTGTCGCCCCTGCTGCTGGAGGCCATTCCCCTGACCCTGGAGGAAATTTTCATCTATGAGCTGGGAGGTGCTGACTATGCGGTCCGCGAAATCATTCTTTAACGGGGCCATCGCCCGCAGCGACCTGCGGCGATACTGGCCGGTGCTGTTCCTGTATGTGGGGCTGTGGCTGCTTTTCCTGCCCATCCCGGTGTGGAACAGGGCCGCGGAGCGGAATCCCGCCCTGGTGAACCTGACCGAGCTGTGCGCCGATACCTACGCCACCGCCGTGGTGCTGGCGCTGATCTTCGGCGGCATCATGGCCACGGCGGTGTTCTCCTATCTGATGCAGACCCGGTCCGTGGGGGCCATGCACGCCCTGCCCCAGCGGCGGGGAACCCTGTTCTGGACCCACTTTCTCACCGGCTGGGCCATGCTGGCGGCGGGGAACCTGCTGGTGCTGGCGGTGACGGCCCTTACGGCCCTGCTGGGCGGCCTGGCTTTGACACCGGCCCTGCTGACGTGGTTCGTGGTGTCCACCCTGCTGGACCTGATCTTCCTGGCCCTGGGGGCCCTGTGCGCCATGGTCACCGGGTGGCTGCTGGCGGTGCCGGTGCTGTACGCCGCCGTCAACTGCCTGGCGGTGGCGCTGACCTGGCTGGGCCAGCAGCTGGCGGAGCTTCTGCTGGACGGCTTCACCATGCCGGACGCCCAGCCCGTCGTTACCCGGTGGCTGACGCCGGTGTATCAGCTGATCTGCGACCTGGGCCAAAGCGGCCCTAAATATTCGCCGTTTCTCACCGGCAAGCTGCCCGAGAACTACATACAGAACGCCGACTGCGTCAGCGGCCTGGCCCCCCAGGGCTGGCGGACCCTGCTGATCTTCACCGCCGTGGCCCTGGTGCTGACGGTCCTGTCCCGGCTGCTGTACGGCCGTCGGAAAAGCGAGCTATCCGGCGATGCGGCGGCCTTTTCCTGGATGCGGCCGGTGTTCCGGCTGGGCGTGGGACTGGTAGGCGGCCTGCCCCTGGGTATGCTGCTGTATATCCTGGTGTCCGTGGGCCGCAGCGGCGACTTCAGCCCCGCCCGGCTGTGCGTATGCATGGCCGTGATGGGCATCGTGTGCTATCTGGCGGCGGCCATGCTGGTGGGCAAGACCCTGCGGGTGCTGCCCAAGCGCCTGCCCGGCGCGGCGGTGACGGCGCTGGTGCTGGTGCTGCTGTGCGTGGTGCTGCGGGCGGACGTGTTCGGCTACGCCGACCGGACGCCCCAGGCGGAGGATGTGGCCCGGGCCCGGGTATACTGCCTGGACACCAGCTTCACCCTGGAGGATCCCCAGTCCCTGGAGACCCTGGTAAAGGCCCAGGCGGAGCTGGCGGAGAATCGCGCCGCAGATGTGAACTACCGGAGGACCTTTGAGGTGCACTATGTTCTGAAGGACGGCACCTCCATGGCCCGGTGCTACCGGCTGGCGATGACCGAGCCGGTCAAGGCGGCTCTGGAGCAGGTGGCCCGGCTGGAGGAGGTGCAGACCGATGTTATGTTCAACGGCAACGTTCCCCCGTCCGGCTGGCAGCCCACCGGCGGCGGGCTGTGGCTGAACGCCGCCGGCGAAAGCCGGGAGCTGACGGCGGAGGAGGCCCAGGCCCTGTATGACGCCGCCTGGCGGGATGTCCAGGCGAAGAACGTTCTTCCGGTGGATGGCGACTACGCCTGGCTGGGCGTCGAGATCACCCTGTTCCGCGACGGCGACAGCCGCACCATCAGCAGCACCAAGTCCTCTTACAAGGAGCTGACCCAGGCCCTGCTGGACCTGGGCATCCCGGCGGAGGATATCGGTGAGATCAACATAGACTGATAACGCACCAAGGCCCCGGGGGAAGCCCCGGGGCCTTTCAGCTTGTCCAAAAAGGGCTTCGCCCTTTTTGAGCAGTTTTCTTTATTCCACTACCCGGTAATCCCCCTGGGCGGCACGGGCCAGGCGCTGGACCTTCTCCCGGTTCAGCTCCTCCTGCAGGTCCCCGATGATGCGGTTGGACACCAGGAAGCCCCGGGGCGTCAGGCACCAGCCGGTTTCCGTCTGCCGGGCCAGGCCGTGGGCGGCGCAGCTCTCCAGAATGGCCGCCAGAGGGGTGAAGCGCTGGCGGAACCGATTTTCGAACTCCCGGATGTCGATGCCCCGGGCGGTCCGCAGCCGCAGCATGATATACTCCATCTCCCGCTCCTGGGGGGAGATACGCTCGCTTTCCGCCAGGTCCAGCCGGCCGGCTATGTACCCGTCCAGATCCCGGGTGTATCCATACCGCACGCCGCCGAAATCGGAGTAAGCCCCGGGGCCGAAGCCCGCGTACTCCTCCAGCATCCAGTATTTCAGATTGTGCCGGGACTCATAGCCCGGCTGGGCGAAGTTGGAAATCTCGTACTGCTGATAGCCGTTCTGGGTCAGCAGCTCCACGGCGTAGAGGTACATATCCGCCTGCAGGTCCCCGTCCGGCAGGTTCAGGCTCTCCTGCCGGTCATACAGAGGCGTCCCCTCCTCCAGCTTCAGCCCGTAGCAGGAGATGTGCCGGGGAGCCAGCACCAGGGCGTCGGCCAGGGTGTTTTCCCACTGCTCCATAGTCTGGTCCGGCAGACCGTAGATCAGGTCCAGGCTGATGTTGTCCAGCCCGGCCTTGCGGCAGGCGGCCACGGCGTCCTTCACCTGCTGCCAGGTGTGGACCCGGCCCAGCCGCCGCAGGGTCTCGTCGCCCGAGGACTGCACCCCCAGGGAGATGCGGTTGAAGCCCGCCCGGCGCAGGGCCCGCAGAGCCCGCCAGTCCCCGGCGCTGTCGGGGTTGGCCTCCAGGGTGATCTCCGCCCGGTCCCAGACCCGGCACTGCTTCTTCACGGTTTTCAGCAGGGCAATAAGCCGCTTGTGGCCCAGATAGCTGGGGGTGCCGCCGCCGAAATAGACGGTGTCCACCCGGTGGTTCTGCATCTGGGGGGCCACCTCGGTGATGTGCCGGGCCAGGGCCGCGGCATAGGCGTCCATCTTCTCCTCGCTGTGGGGCAGGGAGTAAAAATCGCAATAGGCGCACTTGGCCTTGCAGAAGGGAATGTGCAGATACAGGCCCAGGGGGCGGTTGCGGTCGATCACAGGCTTTTTCATATCAGTTCTCCTTGGGCGGCAGGATGGTCACCGCGTCAAACGGACAGTTGACCTTGCAGGACCGGCAGCCGATGCACCGCTCCAGGTCCACGGTATACAGGCCGTCGGGCCGCAGCACGATGCAGTCCATGACGCAGAACATGGTGCAGTAGCCGCAGCCGGTGCAGCTGACGGGGTCGATAACGGCGCGGCTATAGCGCTTGCGTCCGAAGGGATGCGCGGGATCGTACATAAAGGGGCACCTGCCTTTAAGGTATTTTCTATAGTATAGCGGCTCCGGCGGAATTTTTCAAGCCGGGATATGAAAGGCGGCCCGGCGGGGAGAAAACTCCCTGCCGGGCCGCTTGGGTCAATTCACATAGTCCGCCGGGTCGATGACCTGGCCGTCCTTGGACACGGAGAAGTGCAGGTGCTGTCTCTTATACACATCTCCGAGCCCACGAGACCGAGGCTGATCTCGTAT